>CENJ01103766.1_pt1 | contig 20038 bp, 22 predicted proteins | sample 356161 | NCBI WGS metagenome assembly CENJ01 (sample SAMEA2619531, study PRJEB7988) | marine metagenome | biome: marine biome (ENVO:00000447); feature: surface water layer (ENVO:00002042); material: "saline water (ENVO:00002010), including plankton (ENVO:xxxxxxxx)" | depth 5 m
CTAATAGCTGCGAAGGAACTGGTGGGGTCTTAATGACGAAATCAAATGATTTGTCTTGAAATACAGTTATCACTACAGGAAGAACTTTTCCTTGCTTATCTTGTGTTCTCGCGTTGAATGCTTTACAAAAATCCATTATATTTAGGCCTTTTGCACCCAAAGCTGGGCCTATGGGAGGTGCTGGGTTGGCTTGTCCTCCGCGAACTTGTAATTTTACGTATCCTGTAATTTCTTTTGCCATTATGTTTCTTTTTCTACTTGATTAAAATTCAATTCTAATGGGGTTTTGCGACCCAAAATTTTGACCATTATTCTTAATTTCTTTTTGTCATCTAACACCTCTTCAATAACTCCACTGAAACCACTAAATGGGCCATCGGTAACTTTGATAAATTCTCCCACTATAAATGGCTCCGTGCCCAATCCTCCTTGTTCATTAGATTCGTCAACTTGTCCAAGGATTCGGTTTATTTCGCTTTGTCTGAGTGGTGTTGGTACTTCTGAATTGTCGCCTAAAAATCCTACAACTCCATTAATTCCCCTAATAGTAGGTAGTACTTCTCCAGTGAGCTGAGCGTTGATTAAAATATACCCTGGGAAATAGTTTTTTTCTCTCACTTTCTTTTGGCCATTTTTTACTTCATAGACTTTCTGAAGAGGAATAAGAATTTCTGGGACATATTTGGTAAGACCTTCTCTGCCAAGTTCTAATTCGATAATTGCTTTTACCTTATTCTCTTGACCAGAGATAGCTCTAACTACGTACCAGTTGTATTCCGATGTTGCTTCAGCTACCATGATTATTTAAAAAACTGATAAAATGTTTTAGTGGTAAACCCAAATCCCGAGTCGATTATGTAAATAATGATGGCGAAAATTATTGATGCAACCAAAACCAAAAGCGTACTATTCCGGAGCTCGTCCCAAGCAGGCCAGTTTACTTTGTTAACCAACTCGTCGTAGGTTAAATCCCACATTTCTCTTATTTTACTCATGTTTTTTGCACGGGTGGAGAGACTCGAACTCCCAGCCAACGGTTTTGGAGACCGCTACTCTACCAATTGAGCTACACCCGTAACCTTTTTATTATAATATTAATCTATAATTTCAGTTACTTGACCTGCTCCAACTGTTCTACCTCCTTCACGGATTGCAAATTTCAATCCTTTTTCCATTGCTACTGGGTTAATTAGCTCAACAGTTATTGTAACATTGTCACCAGGCATTACCATTTCTGTTCCTTCGGCAAGTTTAATTTCTCCAGTTACATCTGTTGTCCTGAAATAGAATTGTGGTCTGTATTTGTTGAAAAACGGGGTGTGTCGTCCACCTTCTTCTTTCGAAAGAACATACACTTCTGCTTTGAAAGTTTTATGCGGCTTTACCGAACCAGGAGCAATGATTACCATACCTCGCTTGATATCAGTTTTTTCGATTCCTCTCAGTAGAAGCCCTGCGTTATCTCCCGCTTGTCCTTGATCTAGAAGCTTTCTGAACATTTCTACTCCAGTACATGTAGATTTCATTCCTTCGGCACCCATACCTATTATCTCTACTTCGTCACCAACGTTGATGATGCCAGTTTCAATTCTTCCAGTTGCAACAGTTCCTCTTCCAGTGATTGAGAAAACATCCTCAACTGGCATCAGGAATGCTTTGTCAACCAAACGTGGTGGCACAGGAATCCAAGTATCAACAGCTTCCATAAGCTCTTCTACTGTTTTTACCCACTTGTCTTCACCATTGAGTGCTCCTAAAGCCGAACCTTGGATGATAGGTGTATCGTCTGACTCAAATTCATAAAATTCGAGTAATTCTCTTATTTCCATTTCTACCAATTCTAAAAGTTCTTCATCATCTACCATGTCTACCTTATTCATGAAAATAACAAGTCTTGGGACACCAACTTGTCTACATAGCAAAATGTGCTCTTTGGTTTGTGGCATAGGGCCGTCTGTAGATGCAACAACAAGTATGGCACCATCCATTTGGGCAGCACCTGTGACCATGTTTTTTACATAATCAGCGTGACCAGGACAGTCTACGTGTGCATAATGTCGTGATTCTGTTTGGTATTCAATGTGCGCTGTATTGATCGTAATACCTCTTTCTTTTTCTTCGGGAGCTGAGTCAATTGTATCAAAGTCACTTTGTTCAGCTAAGCCTTTAGAAGACAATACCTTGGATATTGCCGCGGTTAAAGTTGTTTTACCATGGTCAACGTGTCCAATGGTACCAATGTTTACGTGTTCTTTCGAACGGTCAAATGATTCTTTTGCCATTTTGTTATTTTATTTTATTGTATCTGTGTAACAGAGCCAATGACGGGAGTTGAACCCGTGACCTTTTCCTTACCAAGGAAACGCTCTACCCCTGAGCTACATCGGCCTATTAGCCATTTCTTTTTGGTAGGCCAACTACCATGTCAACACACAATTTTCAACTCAACTTATGAGCGGGAGACGAGGCTCGAACCCGCGACCTACAGCTTGGAAGGCTGTCGCTCTACCAACTGAGCTACTCCCGCATACAGCTTATCAAAGTTCGGCTAGAAACTTTGATTCTATATGCTGATGGACACGCCATCAAAATAATACAAGCTCACCTTTATTTGGTGGGGAGAGCAGGATTCGAACCTGCGTAGCCGAAGCAACGGATTTACAGTCCGTCCCATTTGACCGCTCTGGTATCTCCCCATATAGGTGACTGAGCCGCCTATTGGACTCGAACCAACGACCGGCTGATTACAAATCAGCTGCTCTACCAACTGAGCTAAGGCGGCTTGTTTTATAGAACATTCCCGAGAAATAGACCTTCCTTTCATGGTGGGCCTGTTTTTTGGGTTTGCAAATGTATTTTATTTGTCTATAATTTCAAATATTAAATTTATTTTTTTACGAAGTATTTCCTCGTCAATTTTTATTGTTAGGATGTGCTTTTTCATGTGTATCCTTCAAGAATTTTATATCTACTTGAGCATAGATTTGTGTTGAAGTTAAACTTGAATGTCCCAAAAGATTTTTGATTGTATTTAAATCTGCACCATTTTGAAGAAGAAGAGTGGCAAAGGTGTGACGAAGAACGTGGGGGCTTTTTTTTGAAGATTTACTTATTTGGGATAAGGTTTTTTGGATGGAGTTATAGACATATTTTGGGTATAAGGGTTTTGCCTTTTTATTACAGAAAAGATATTCTTCTGGCAAATTGTGCTCTTTTTTAGTGGAAATATATTTTTCAAGAATTTCTTTTAAAGTAGGTAAAATAGGACATAAACGTTCTTTATTACCTTTTCCTTTGAGCTTAATTTGACTTTTTTGTAAGTCTATCTGATTTTGTTTGCAATTGATTGCTTCAGCCCTTCTTGCTCCTGTGAATAGCAAGAAATTAAATAAAGTATAGCCTAACAATTGGTCATAATTCATTTTATTATGATTACAGGATTGAAATAAGAGTTCCAACTCATTTAATCGTATAAAAGAGGGTACTTTTGTTGGGATTTTAGGACTTATAATTTTCGTTGTCGGATTGCCTTGAAAAAGTTTTTTCTTTTGTAAGAAATTATAAAATGTTCTAAAGCTTGACGCTTTTCTTTTGATTGTTGTTTCTGCAAAATTTTGTTTTGAAAGGTTTCTAAGGTATTCTCGAAGTAGTTGCTCGTTTATTTCTTGGATTGAATTTATCTGGCAAGACTTACTAAATTGTTCTAAATCTGTTCGATATGATTGCAAAGTGCGTTGAGAGAAATTCTTCGACTTTTTAAGGTAGTCGATAAATGGGTTTATATAGTTTTCGGAAAAAGAACTCAATTTAGCAAACTATCTATATTCACAAAATAAGGGCTTATTTTGTTGATGAACGATTCTTCAAATAAATCAATGTATGCAGTATCTTGAAAGTTAAAGGAGGCATCTTTTTTAAGCTGTAAATAAATGGCCTTGGCGTTGGCCGTTTGAATGTATGGATGCTCAATAAGGGTCTTATAATCTGCATACCTAAGATTTATCGTTTTTACTTCTTTGGGGTTTACAAAAGTTTGGGTGTACAATGTATTTAATTCTTCTTTAGAAATCCCATAAATGTCTTGATATTGCGACTTGTCGTAAAATCCTCCAAGTGCATCCCTGAAATTTAAAGTTCTGTTGCTCAATTTATGATTTTGTAAGATGCGATTTAATTGGTAAAAATTGCATGTATTCAAATTGACTAATTTAGTCTTTTTCTTACCAATATTAATGTAGCCATACCGTGTTAGTAGATCTAAGTGTGTTTGTTGAATTCCATAAATTTTACTCAACTCACTTTTTTTGTTGAAGCCGTTTATTTTTTTTCGATAACTACAATAAATTGACGCAATTTTTGCAGGTAAGCTTATGGAAATCAATGAGTCCTTTGAAACTTTATTTAAATCAAAAGGTTTGATTTTTTTAATTGACTTAACTTCCTTAATGCTATCTTCTATTGCCTTGTTGGCCAACCATTCTTTTATGGAAGCAGGCATAGAATCGTCGGCGCTGTAGAATTTTGGTAACAAAATTCTGAACAACAGTGCAGCAAACAATATGACTAGGAGGACATAAAATCCATTCCTTTCTTGCTTTTTATTGTGAAAAAAAGATTGAAATGGATTGAAATTTTTCAGATTATACTAATTGTGAGGCTTCTACCAAATTATCCTTTTTATATGCTCCGGCATTTAACTTTTTTGAAATGGCATTAAATGCATCTATGGTCGTTTGAACGTCTTCCAATGTGTGAGCAGCAGTAGGAATCATTCTGAGAAGAATTACCCCTTTGGGTACAACAGGATAAGTTACAATTGAGCAAAAAATATCATAGTTTTCTCGCAAATCATAGGCCAAATGTGTGGCCTCGGCAACGGTTCCATTTAAATAAACAGGCGTAACTGCAGATTTTGTGGCTCCAATATTAAAGCCAGATTCCTTAAATCCTTTTTGTAAGGCATTGGCGACCCTCCAAAGTTGGTCTTTGTGCTCTGTAGATTTCATTATCATTTCCAATCTTTTAATACCACCAATAACTAAAGGCATGGGCAATGATTTGGCAAAAATTTGAGACCTCATATTGTACCTTAGGAAACGTACAATGTCTTTATCACTAGAAATGAAGGCACCAATACTTGCCATGGATTTTGCAAAAGTGCTAAAGTAAATATCAATTTCATTTTGAACGCCTTGCTCAACACCTGTTCCTTCTCCTTTGGGGCCTAGCGTTCCAAAGCCATGCGCATCATCCACTAGAAGCCGAAAATGGAATTTATCTTTGAGGTTAACAATTTCTTTTAATTTTCCTTGATTACCTGTCATACCAAAAACTCCTTCAGTTATGACCAGAATTGCACCTCCAGTTTCCTCCGCTAGTTTGCTCGCTCTTTCTAGCTGTTTCTCGCAGTTTTCTATGTCATTGTGCTTAAAAACGAATCTTTTGCCTTGGTGTAATCTTACACCGTCAATTATGCATGCATGGGATTCAGCATCATATACTATGATGTCTCTTCTGTCTACCACAGCGTCGATCAGAGACAATATGCCCTGGTAACCAAAATTCACTAAAATGGTATCCTCTTTATTAACAAATTTTGAGAGTTCACTTTCTAAGTATTCGTGTTTTGAGGTATTGCCACTCATCATTCTTGAACCCATTGGGTAGGCCAAGCCCCATTCCTTAGCAGCTTCCTCATCAACTTTTCTAATCTCAGGATGGTTGCCAAGACCTAAATAATTATTGATGCTCCAATTCAATACGGTTTTTCCATTGAAGTTCATATGAGGAGATAACTCTCCTTCCAATTTTGGAAATGTAAAGTAACCATGGGCTTCTTTATGATGCATACCTAAAGGTCCCATATTGTTTCTCAGTTTTTCGAATAAATCCGCGCTCATAAGCTTATGCAAAGGTAAAACAAATAGCGTCTTATTTGTTTGAAAAACATACAAATAAATATAATTTTATTAAAGGCTTATTATAAAATTGTATCTTTGCACGCTTTGCCGAAGAAATTTCTCATATTTCCATTTGTTTTTCTTCTAATATCCTCCTGCACAGAGTACTCTAAAGCGTTAAAGGAAAAAGATAAGGCCAAAAAATTGGCGTATGCAAAGAAATACTATAACAAGCAAGATTATGTTAGAGCTCAACCTCTATTGGAAGATTTGATGACCGAATATTTAGGCAGAGAAGAGAATGAATTGGTACATCTATATGTTGCTTACACGCAATATGGCTTGAGAAATTACTTGCTCGCAGCTCATTATTTTGAAAGTTTTGCTCAAACGTACCCTTTGAGTGATTCTGCTGTCAAAGCTAAATTCATGAATGCCTATTGCTTTTACCACAAGGCACTTCCGTCTAATTTAGATCAGGTAAACACCAAAAATGCAATTGAAAAGTTTCAAATATTCATCAATCAAAATCCTACGAGTTCTTTGGTACCTAGATGTAACGAAATCATGGATAAACTTCGGAGTCAGGTCTTAGAAAAGGCATACGAAAATGCCAAACAATACTATAAAATAAGACGTTACAAAAGTGCTATTGTGGCCATAGAAAATGCTTTGGCAGACTATCCAGATATTCCTCAGCGAGATGAATTATATTTTCTGAAAGTACAGTCCGCTTATGAATATGCGCGCAATAGTATAAATGAAACGCAGGAGAAACGTTTTAAAAAGGCCAAGAGCCATATTCAGGATCTGAGGTCGGATAATCCGAAAAGTTCTTTTTTACCAGTAGTATACGACTTAGAGGTAAAAATAAATCAAGAATTAGCCAAAGTTTCACAATCCAATAAAAATAAAAATGAGCAATTTTAAAATTCCAGAAAAAACAAGCGATTCCACTGTTACGAGAGATCTTAATCAGTTAGATCACGAAACAGAAAATTTGTATGAATCAGTGGTAGTACTTTCAAAAAGAGCCAATCAGCTAAACATTGACCTAAAGGAAGAACTGCAAAAGAAATTAGAAGAGTTTTCTTCGGATATTGACAATCTCGAAGAAATTTTTGAAAATAGGGAGCAAATAGAAATTTCACGTTTTTATGAGCAGTTACCTAAGCCAACGCTTATTGCAATTCAAGAATTCTTAGAAGGAAAGGTTTATCACCGAAACCCTTCAGAAGATGAGGCTTAGAAGGAAAAATGTGCTTGTAGGAATTTCAGCAGGAATTGCTGCCTACAAAATACCTGTATTGATAAGACTTCTCAAAAAAGAAGGAGCGGAGGTTCGTGTTATTACCACGTCAGAAGCACAAAATTTCGTAACTCCTCTCACATTAAGTACGCTCTCAGGCAACCCTGTTCTGTCTGAATTTTATGACAAAAATGGTTCTTGGAATAATCATGTAGAGCTTGCTCTTTGGTCAGATATATTTCTTCTAGCCCCGGCAACATTGAATACTCTTGCAAAAATGGCTCATGGAATATGTGATAATTTGTTGTTAGCTACATATTTCAGTATGAAAAAAGGAAAGATTTATTTTGCTCCAGCAATGGATTTGGATATGTACAAGCATGATAGCACGACAAAAAATATTCAAATGCTAATAAAAACTGGTGCTGTAGAATTGCCCGCACAAAATGGTAAACTGGCAAGTGGATTGAGCGGATTTGGTCGAATGATGGAACCTTCCGAAATTATCCAGAAAATAATTGACCATCAGTTGGACAATCTACCTTTGAAAGGACAAAAATGTTTGGTCTCGGCTGGTCCAACTTACGAACCTATTGACCCTGTGCGTTATATTGGGAACTATAGTTCAGGTAAAATGGGTGTAGCAATTGCAAATGCTTTATTCAACAAAGGTGCTTCTGTGACACTCGTGCATGGACCAATCGACAAAAACCTAGTATTGAGTGGCTTAGAACTTCGACCAATACAGTCTGCTGAGGAAATGCAATTTGCCATGGAAGCAGAATTTGATAAAGCAGATATTGTAATAATGGCCGCCGCCGTAGCTGACTATAGACCAAAGAATGTAGGTCAAGAAAAAATGAAAAAAAGCAAAACAGAAATTAGCTTAGAATTGGTCAAAAATCCTGACATATTGCTGAATTTAGGCAAACGAAAAAAAAGTCAAATTTTGGTAGGGTTTGCGTTAGAAACCCAGGATGAGTTTGAAAATGCCAAAAAGAAAATGATTGGCAAAAATCTTGATTTTATTGTGGTGAATAATCCGAAAAATGAAGGAGCCGGTTTTGAACATAACACCAATCAGGTGTCTATTATTTTCCCTAATGACAAAATAAAAGAAGTTCCAAAATCACAGAAATCAGAAATTGCAGAAATAATCGTTGATGAAATAGTAGCTTTAAAATGAAAAGGATTTTCTTTGGTATAGTATCAATACTTTTTTTATATCCAGTAAATGCTCAAGATTTAAACTGTCAAGTTCAGGTAGATGCAAGCACTGTACAACTCACTAACAAACAGATATTTGTTGATTTGCAGCAGTCAATATATCAATTTCTTAATAATAGAAAGTGGGTTCAAGAGGAGGTGAATATTAATGAGAGAATCAACGCTACTTTCATCATTCGAATCACTAAATATTCGATAGATAATTTTTCTGCAGAAGTCCAAGTGCAGTCAAGTAGACCTGTTTACGGTTCAAGTTACAATTCTCCATTATTTAGTTTTCTCGATAGAGATTGGAAATTCCAATATAGCCAAGCACAACCTATGGATTTTCAAGATGGTTCAAATATCTATGGGCTAACCACCTTGTTGGCATTTTATACGTATATTATAATCGGTCTTGACTACAACTCTTTTTCAAAAGATGGAGGAATTGACTACCTTAACAAAGCACTCGCACTAAGAAATGCGGCAATTAATGAGGCAGGGTGGGGGCCTTCTTCTGCTAAGGGTAGCAGGAATAAATATTACTTAATTGACAACCTACTCGACGATAGGTTTAAGCCTATTCACACATGTTTTTATACTTACCATTTAAAAGGTATGGATAGATTTACGCAAGATAAAGAAGAGGCGCAAATGACCATATTCAAAAGTCTTGGAGAGATAAAAAAGGTATTTGACGCAAAGCCTAACTCTGTTTTACTTAGGGTATTTTTTAATGCCAAAAAAGAGGAGCTAATCAGTATTTTTTCTCAATCGTCACCTTCAATTAAAAATAGAGTAGTTGAATTATTAAAGCTATTGGATCCCGGTAATGCTTCTGATTATGATCAGATTACCTCATCATAAAATGTGATCTTGTACCCACAAGTAAAATTTTCATAAGGTGCCAATATTTTTATACCTTCCTTTTGAAATAAATCATTTGTTGAATTCCAAAAATCAGCTACACCATTCCAAGGTTCAATGCATATGAAGGGCGCATTTGGTTTAGACCAAATCCCTAAATAGGGCATGTCTGCAAATGATAATTTTAATATTTCTATTCCCTTTTCAATCAATGTAGCTTCTTGTATTCCTGACTTTATAAATACAAGTGCGTCACGGTTAAATGTATTTTTTTCGATTGTCAAGTTTTTACTTTTAATATCCATAAGGGTTTCGTCAGATATCAATCCTCTCTTTAAAAGATTTGGCGGGCTGTTAGGCACTTTGTTGAAACGGATCGAAACCTGATCTAATTCTGACACTGCGAAGGCAGGGTGCCCACCAACAGAAAAAGGCATGCTTGTATTGCTTAAATTTTGAATATCAAAAGTAACGGTCAGTGTTTTATCTCGTAGCGAGTGTTTTACAAGAAAAGAAAAGTCAAATGGGAATACAGATTTGGTTTTCGTGTTGTAAATTAATTTATGCACTATTTGGTGTTGTTCCAACGCTTGTAGCTCAAACAAAGAGTTTCTTGCGAAACCATGTCGGTTCAATTCAAATTTTTTGTTTTGATAAGTAAAATAGTTTTCCTTCAACTCACCAACTATGGGAAATAAAATAGGCGAATATCTAGGCCATATGTTCACATCTGCTTGCCACATGTATTCTTTATTATTCTTCTTACTTCTTGCGCTACATAATTCGGCACCAAAATCTTTTACCTTAATTTCGATGTGTTTATTTTCTATAGTTTGTATCATTGGTTAAAAGTGGTATTTACCAACAATGGGCATTTGTCTTCCAAGGCCAAAAGCTTTGGAACTTATGCGTAAAGTGGGAGGTGCTTGAAATCTTTTATACACATTTTGATCAACCATTTTGACTACTTTTCTTACAAGTCTCTCGTCAAATCCAAGATCTACAATCTGTTGCCAACCAAGTTGGTTTTCAATATAGTTGAACAAAATCTCATCCAATTTTACATACTCAGGTAAACTGTCTGTATCCTTTTGATTGGGTCTTAACTCTGCTGAGGGTGCTTTCGTTATGATATTTTTAGGAATAATCTCTTCATGTCTATTGATATACTTTGCCATCTGGTAAACTTGTGTTTTGTACACATCTCCAATGACTGATAAACCTCCACTCATGTCTCCATATAGTGTTGTATAACCTACGGCTGACTCACTTTTATTGCTGGTGTTTAATAAGATATACCCAAATTTATTGCTCATAGCCATAAGCAAAACACCTCTGGCTCTCGCCTGAAGGTTTTCTTCGGTAACGTCTCTGTTTAGTTGAGAAAAATTTTTTTGAAGCGTATTTTCAAATTCATCTACTACATTTTGAATAGGTAAAATAAACTCTTTGATTCCTAAATTTTTTGATAACTCTTGGGCGTCAATTATAGAAGAATCGCTACTAAATTTAGAAGGCATCAATACGGCAGATACATTTTCCTTACCTAAAACTTCTACTGCTAGAGCGCCAGTTACAGCAGAGTCAATGCCTCCTGAGGATCCAAAAACAGCTTGGGTAAAACCCAATTTTTTGAAATAATCTTTGAGCCCCATCAATATTGCTTTATGAATGTGCTTGATATCACCATTTTTATTTGGCTTTATCTCAGGGTCTCTTTTGCTATTTGAAATTTCAATGGTTTCAATTGTTTCATCAAAAAAATTCAATCGTTTTACAACTTCTCCATTTTGATTTATAAATACACTTCCACCATCAAACAGCAATTCTGTATTCCCCCCTACTTGGTTAACGTAAACTAATGGTAACTTATATTTTCTTGCATTTTCCGTCATTATGGACTCCCGCTGTTCCATTTGATTATAATTATATGGAGACGCGGAAATGTTGACAATCAAATCTGGTTTTTCTTTGATCAACTCATCCATTGGTGTTTGTTCATAGAGTTTTTTTTGACCCATGTTCCATAAGTCTTCACAAATTGTAATAGCAACTTTTTTGCTACCAATTTTTGTGCAATGATGACTTTTGTTTACTTCAAAAAATCTACTCTCGTTGAAAATATCATAGTTTGGTAAGAGCGTTTTATGCTGAATGAATTTTATTTTACCATTTTCAATTAACAAAGCTGAATTGAATAATTTTTTTCCATTGGGATTGGAATTAATTTGAGGAGCTCCAACGATTACTGAAATTCCTTTACTGGCTTGGCACAATCTTTCTATTTGTTCATTACATCGTTCAATAAAACTATCGTAGTCCAAAAGGTCTTTTGGGGGATAACCTGTTAAAGAAAGTTCTGAAAATATGATAAGATCTGCATGCTTCTCTTTTCCATGCTGCATGGCTTTCAATATCTTAGAAGTATTGTTTTCTAAATCGCCAATTCGGTAATTGAGTTGAGCCATACAAATTTTCATACCACAATATTAGTTTTTAGCATAACCAGAAAAATACAAAATAGATTTGTTTTTAAAAATTGAATTCTTTTGCTAGGTATTTTGTTGTTTTGACTCCTGATTAACATGCGAAGACTTTCATCGATCTATCCTTTCCTTATTTTTTTGCTTATTTCTACCTCATTTTCATGTAATCCGAACAAGAAGCCACCTGATGTTTCAGAAATTGATATAGATCTGAAGGTAAAGCGCTTTGAGATTGATTTTTTTGCATGTCAAGATTCTCAAGATTTTTTGAATTTAAAGATCAAGTATCCTACTTTCTATGACATCTATATGGATGTATTTATGTCTTCCGTAACTGGAGGAGAACGGGCCTCTTTTCTTGAGAAAATTGAAAATATTAAAAGTGCAAAAGGCGAAGTAGAACAATTGTTGATTGAACGGGTACTAAGCACCTATGCTGATTTTGAATCACAAAAAAATGAAATATCAGCAGCTATGCATTTTTTTAAATTCTATTTCCCAAGTCTTGATATTCCTCAAATTATCACGTTTATCGGAAAATTTGATTACGGAAACCCATATTACGATTCTACTATTTGCATTGGTTTAGAAATGTATTTAAACCCAGACTTTAGTCTTTACAAGAAATTGCCTTTTCCGAAATATCGCATTAGAAAATTTAAAAAAGACTTACTTGTCCCAAATACACTAAAGGCACATATTCATAATGTTTTTTCGGTAGAAGATTGGAAGGGAAATAGGCTTTTGGATAAAATGATTCAACAAGGAAAAATTTTATGTTTAATGGATGCCATATTACCTCAAACACACGACTCCCTAAAAATTGCTTATTTGAAGGGACAAATTGAATGGTGCCAAGAAAATGAAAGTCAAATGTGGCGATGGCTTGTAGAAAATGACCTATTGTATAGCACCAATAATGCAGAAAATCTAAAATACTTAGAAGATGGTCCTTATACTATTCCTACGGGAATTGTTGAGTCCGCACCACGTATGGCGGTTTGGATTGGTTGGCAAATAGTTCGAAAATATATGCAGAAAACACAATGTGACGTCAATGATTTAATCTATGAAAATGACGTAGACAAAATATTGAAGTTAAGCAGGTATAAGCCTTAAAAAGCTTAATCTTTACTTAAGCAAATTTTATGAAACAATAAATTTAAGGCATTAAAGCTATGATGCCGTTTTTATTGTTCACTGATTATATAGTCTCCTGAAGAATTCACTTCTATTTTAGGAAGTTTTTTGTGGGTTTTAAAATATTCATAAACAGGAAGCATATTGTACCAAAAGCGATGTAATTGTGCTGCAGGATATTGCTTCATTATCCTTAGTCGATTCCTTTCGCTCATTTCATTAGGAAAAATATGGATATAAACATTGTCTTGACCACAATTTTTCGCCTCTGTAGCCAACAAATAAAGTTGCTCAATCATCATGTCGCCTATGGGAATACAACCAATTGTAGCACATCCACCGTGAATCATGATATCACCACCAAGATTACTTGATTTATTTCTTATCCGATCTGCCATGTTAGGGTAGCTGACGCGCAAAGACAAGTGGTAATTGCTTTTAGGATTAAAAGATTCAAGCACATAAAAACCTTCGGGTATTTGAAAATCTCCCTGTCTTTGCTTGGGACCTAAAAAGCCAACTGTACTGCAAAAATCATAAATAGCGAAAAGAGAGAATGTATCCACATTTTTATTTTTTAAGAAAACATTCACCATCTCTTGTTCTTTAAATACTTGTAGGTATAGATCAAAACACAATGGATTAATGTGGCATGAACGAAGCAAAGAATCCAAATCCCAATAGTAATTTCGATAAGCTTGTTTTACTCTATGGTTTTTTAATTGTTTATCTCTCCATACATTTTGGGATTTTACTGGGGCAACTCCAACACTAAGGAAAAAACCCATAAGTAAAATTTGAAAAATCTTCTTGCTCAATTTGTATATTCGTTTGTTTGACAGCTGGAAAAATTTATTTGGTACCAACGCCTATAGGTAATCTCAAAGATATAACCTTAAGGGCACTTGATATCTTATTTATGGTAAAATTAATTTTAGCTGAAGATACAAGAGTTACAGCTAAATTATTAAATCATTATGGTATTAGTAAACCGCTCAAATCCTTGCATGCGCATAACGAACATCAGATGGTTTATGAAATTCTTCAAACAATTCATTCTGGATTTGAAGTAGCATACTGCACAGATGCTGGAACGCCGGGCATCAGTGATCCCGGGCACTTATTGGTCAGAGAAGCAATTAAACTGAATATTGAAATTGAATCTTTACCCGGCGCAACTGCTTTTGTACCAGCCTTGGTAAACTCAGGTCTACCTTGTGATCGATTTGTTTTTGAAGGATTTTTACCGCCTAAAAAAGGTCGGAAAAATAAAATTCAGAAAATAGCCGAAGAGGAAAAAACCACTATTATTTATGAAAGTCCCCATAAAATTTTAAAAACTTTAGATGAAATTTCTCAATATGTAGAGCCACAGAGAAGAATATGCGTGGCTAAAGAACTAAGTAAAGTTCACGAAACTTACTATAGAGGGAACATTAATGAAGTAAAAAACCAATTAAAAGCAAGTAATGTTAAAGGAGAATTTATAATTGTTTTGCAAGCAAAAAGCACCAAATGAAAAACTTATTCGTTTTAGAAAAGCTTAATTTTATGAAGATTACAAACTTTATTTTCCTGCTGTTTTTTTCTGCCATTTCAATAGCCCAGGATATTCCTGTAGGCGCTTGGAGATCGCACTTTTCATATAATGACGCACTTGATATTGAGGAAACCAAGGATCGAATTTTTTGTGTAGCAGAATCAGGGATGTATAGCGTAGATAAGGTTTCTGGAGAGTTTCAAACATATTCCAAAGTTCAAGGATTTGCAGAATTTCAAGTAGCTAGAATAAAATATGCTGATTCTCTAGGACTACTATTAATAGCGTATGCCAATACAAACCTTGACATTTTAACCGATAAAGGTGAGATCTTTAATATTTCAGATATTACCAGAAAACAAATTTTAGGCGAAAAGCGAATCAATTCTATCAATATTATTGGTGAACTGGCATATTTATCATGCACATTTGGCATAGTCGTCGTTGATTTAAATAAAAAAGAAATTAAAGACAGCTACCTTAACATAGGCCCAGGTGGAACAAGCTTAAAAATAAACTCAACAGAAGTGTTTCAAGATTACTTGTATGCAGCAACCAACAATGGAATTTATCGCGCATCCGTATTGACCAGTAATCTTTCAGATTTTAATTCATGGGTTCTTTTTGAAACTTCCATTTCGAATTCAAACCATTTGAAATACTTTGGAGGCAAACTTTTTGCAACAATAGATAGTGTTCGTTACACTTTTGATGGCAATATCTGGCAATCACACCTCAATAGCCAAAAAAACAATGTTGTTTCTATTCAGATCCATCATAAGAAATTGATCATTGCACAACACGGAAAAATATTAATTATTAATGAAAATGGGCTTGAAAGGGAGCAAAATGAAAACCAAATAAACGATGCCTTGGTAGATGAAAATGGAAATATATGGAGTGGTGGTTTTTCTGTAGCAATGTTTAGGATAGATAAAAAAGGTCAGTATTACTTTTATCGTCCAAATGGACCAAAAACATCCCAATGTTTTGATATAGTTGGACACCAAAATAAAGTATGGGTAAGCGGAGGAGGATATAATCAACAATACGCCCCAAACTATTCCTCGAACGGGTTTTATCAATTTATAAAAGGGAGATGGCAAAATACAAATGCATCAAACAGTAAAATTTTCTCACAGTATGCATTAGCAGATTTTACCAATATCGTTGCAGATGAAACAAACAGTCATATTTGGTTTGGTACACATGGGAGGGGACTTATAGAAACAGTAAATGGAGAAGTCCTTGATGTTTATGACTCCCGAAACAGCACCCTCAAACCAATAGTGAATGATTTGGTATATGTTACTGGTATTGCTTTTGATAGCAAAAATAACTTATGGATAAGCAATTATGGGGGGGATACCGCTTTGTCTGTTCGAAGGCGTAATGGTAAATTTCATTCATTCTCAATACCTAAAACCAATGTCGGCGAAATTGTAATTGACAAGCTCGACCAAAAATGGATGCTTTTACCCTTTGATGTTGGTGGGGGAATTGGTGTATTTAAAGAAATTGGAGAAATTGCAACTGGGGAATTCCAATTTAGAACATTGACTACTGTTGAGGGAAATGGAAATCTCCCTAGCAACAATGTAAACGCACTTGCTTCCGATAAAAACGGAGAAATTTGGGTAGGTACAGAACAAGGACTAACGGTATTCTATAACCCGAGAGATATATTTCTTGGTGGTCAAAGAGCGGATGCGCAAAAAATAATTATTGACGACGGAAAAGATATTGGATACTTACTCGGAACAGAATATATCAATGACATAAAAGTCGACGGAGCTAATAACAAATGGGTCGCCACCAATAATGGTGCTTGGTACATTGAACAAGATGGTGAAAAAGTGGTTCGGCACTTCACTAAAGAGAATAGCCCATTGCCTTCAAACAAAGTGAATGCGATAGGTATTAATCCAATTAGCGGAGAAGTGTTTTTTGGCACAGAGTTGGGAATCATTTCGTATCGAGGACAAGCAACTGGAGCTGATAATTCTCATCAGAAAGTAAAAATTTTTCCAAACCCTATAAGGCCTAACTACACCGGTTTTGTAACAATAAGTGGACTCCCAGAAAATGCTTTTGTAAAGATAACAGATATTGCAGGCAATCTGGTTTATGAAATGAGAGCGCAAGGTGGAACCGCAATTTGGGAAAGAATCAATTTGTCAGGTGAAAGACCAAAAACAGGTATTTATCTTGTTTTTTCAGCTAATCAAGATGGAGAAGAAACTATGGTGAACAAATTTTTGTTGGTCAACTAATGTTGGTTAAAGGAAGAGGAATTGTTATAAAAAACATTACGTATGGAGAAACAAGTCTTATAAGTAAGATTTTATTGCAGAATGAAGGGCTTAAAACTTTCTTAGTGAATGGAGTAAGATCAAAAAAATCAAAATTTAAACCGGCATATTTTCAACTTTTCACCTTGCTTGAATTAGATTATTATCAAAAAGAAAGTACCAACTTTTTAAGAATTAAAGAAATAAAACCAGACCCATTACTTCATGGATTACAAGCAAACGTCAAAAAAATCCTGTTAATACAAAGAATGGTTGAGTTTATTAACAATATCCTTTTGGATAATCTTTCGGAACCAAAAAGTTTTGATTGGTTGAAAAAATATATTCTGTATGTCAATGACCACGAAGTACATCCCCCCGCTCTTTATCTTCATTTTTTAATAAAGTCAGGGGAAATACTAGGCATTTCTCTAGAAAATTTGCCAGAAGACCAAAATAGCTTTGACCTAGAATTTCTTGAAACTTCAAATAACAAAAATGGTCAATTTTTACTATCACAAGAGGATAAGCAATTTGTTCGGGTTGTATTTCAACTAAAACTTGCTGAACACCAGAAAATTCAGAGATATAAGGGAATAAAAAGATTGACAAATACTTTAGAAAAATTTTATACCCATAAAAATCGTTTTACGGTACATTCAAAAATTGCATCATCTATCAACAAACTTAATGCGCCTTAAAATAGTCACATATATCAATCAATTCATACTTTGTCTAATGGTTTCTGTCCATGTTTCACAGGCGCAAGTAGATACAGGCGTAGTCGTAAAAAAGGAAATCGACAACAACGGCGATACACTTTATTCCAATATGTTAGACGAATTCATGCTAAAAAGTATGGATACAGAAGAAGCTCGAAAAAAATACTTAAAACTAATTTATAATACCAAAAAGGTAATGCCCTATGCTAAATTGGCCGCATTTCGAATTCAAATGCTTGAGGACAACTTAAACCAAATAAATGGAAGAAAGGAAAGAAACAAATATCTGAAAGCGACAGAAAAACAGATAAAGAGGGAGTTTATGGAAGACTTAAAAAAACTAAGTAAAAGTCAAGGTAAACTTTTGCTCAAACTAATTCACCGAGAGACAGGTAAAACAACATTTTCAATTCTTAAAGGTTATAGAGGAGGAGCTACTACAATTTTTTGGAGTGCAATGGCAAAATTTTATGACGCAAGCTTAAAGGTGAAGTTTGATCCAATAGAGGATTATCAAATCAATTATATCATAGAAAAATACAAACTGGAATAAATGAAATTAGACGTATTGGCATTTGGGGCTCACCCCGACGATGTAGAGCTTGGATGCGCAGGAACGATAGCCAAGATGGTTCGTCAAGGTAAAAAAGTTGGTATTGTAGACCTTACTTTGGGCGAACTTGCAACCAGAGGTGATGTGGCAATTAGAGAGGAAGAATCTAAAAAAGCAGCTTCAATTTTAGGCATACAATACAGAGCAAACCTTAATCTTGGTGACGGTTTCCTTGAAATAAATGAACAAAATATCTTAAAATTAATCGTTGAAATAAGAAGACATAGACCTACAACAATCTTGGCCAATGCGCCAAAAGATCGACACCCAGATCATGAAAAATCAGCAGAACTCGTAAAAAGAGCGAACTTTTTATCTGGACTAAAAAAAATCGACACTCGATTCCAGTCTAAAAGTCAAGAAGCTCATCGGACACAAAAATTATTTCATTATATACAAGATTATTATCTTGAACCAAATTTTTGTATAGACATTACTGATTTTATGCAAATCAAAGAAAAGGCAATTAAGGCTTATAGTTCACAATTTTATAACCCTAATGTGGAAGAATTGGATACGCCGATAAGCAAACCGAGCTTTCTTAAACATATAGAGGGAAGAGCAATTCAATTTGGTCGCTACATACAAAAAGACTTTGCTGAAGGATTTCTATCAGAATACCCTTTTGAACAGGTAGTATTACCGCATTAAATCTTTGTTTTCATTTTTAATACTTTTCTTTAGTTTTATTCACAATTTAGTTACTTTTGCCGCCCCTTCCTCGGAAGGTGGAGCACAAGCTCAGGATTATTAATAAAAAATTGATAAGTCGGTTTGTCTAGGTTTCATACTATTGTTACTTTTGCAAACCTTTTTAGAAAACGTATATGCCAACGATTCAGCAACTTGTAAGAAAAGGAAGATTTACACAAAAATCTAAGAGTAAATCTCGGGCACTGGACGCTTGTCCTCAAAGGAGGGGAGTGTGTACTCGAGTTTACACGACTACGCCAAAAAAGCCAAATTCAGCCATGCGAAAAGTCGCAAGAGTGAGATTAACTAATGGGAACGAAGTAAATGCATACATTGGAGGTGAAGGACACAACCTTCAAGAACATTCAATTGTTCTCGTTCGTGGTGGAAGAGTAAAAGATTTGCCAGGTGTAAGATATCATATTGTGCGGGGCGCTTTAGATACCGCGGGTGTTGAAGGAAGAACACAAAGACGATCTAAATACGGAACCAAACGACCAAAAGGAAAAAAATAATAGACAATGAGAAAAAGCAAAGCCAGAAAAAGAGTTGTTCTGCCAGATCCAAAATTCAATGATATTTTGGTTGCTACATTTATAAATAACCTGATGTGGGATGGGAAGAAACAAACAGCACAACGAATTTTTTACGATGCGATTGACATTATAGAAAAAAAGCATGATGGTGAGGGAAGTGGCTTAGACATTTTCAAATCAGCTCTAGACAATATCATGCCGAGCGTAATGGTAAAATCTAGAAGAGTGGGCGGTGCAACTTTTCAGATCCCAATGGAGGTTAAATCAAACCAAAAAATAGCTTTTGGAATGAAATGGCTTATCAAATTTTCGAGAAACAGAAATGACAAGTCAATGGCAGAAAAATTAAGCTCAGAAATACTTGCAGCGTCCAAAGGGGAAGGCGCAGCGGTTAAGAAGAAAGAAGATACCCACAAAATGGCCGAGGCAAATAAAGCATTCTCACACTTCAGAGTATAATCACCACAAATGGCAAGAAATCTAAAATTTACACGAAACATTGGTATAGCTGCCCACATTGATGCTGGAAAGACAACCACTACTGAACGTATTCTTTATTATGCAGGGGTATCTCACAAAATTGGTGAAGTTCATGATGGCGCTGCGACAATGGATTGGATGGAGCAAGAGCAAGAAAGGGGAATCACTATTACATCTGCCGCCACAACAGTTTTTTGGCCGCACAGGGGAGATAAATATCAAATCAATATTATAGATACTCCAGGTCACGTTGATTTTACCGTAGAAGTAAATAGATCACTCCGCGTACTAGATGGGCTCGTTTTCCTATTT
>CENJ01173424.1_pt1 | contig 20009 bp, 21 predicted proteins | sample 356161 | NCBI WGS metagenome assembly CENJ01 (sample SAMEA2619531, study PRJEB7988) | marine metagenome | biome: marine biome (ENVO:00000447); feature: surface water layer (ENVO:00002042); material: "saline water (ENVO:00002010), including plankton (ENVO:xxxxxxxx)" | depth 5 m
AAAAACTTTTACCAGATCAGATATAGAACTAGCTCTTTGTAAAGAATACCCAGAATTAACCAAAACTCAGATTAAAGATGCAATTGATGTTATTTTAGATAGCATTGTTGAAACTATCGCACTAGATGGTAAAGTAGAAATAAGAGGGTTTGGAACTTTCTCAAAAAAATATATAAGACCTAGGAAATATGTTAATCCAGCAACGAAAAAGGTATCTTATATTGGTGAAACAGCAATCATGCATTTTAAAACTTCTAAGTCATTGATAGAAAAGTGATTACGAGATTAATATTTAAAACTAATGCCTAAAAGAATTATCGTTGCCCTAGATGAGATAGAGTTATCTTCTTTAACAAAAATCGTAGATTGCTTAGATCATGATAAATGTATGATTAAAATCGGTAGCGTTTCGTTTAACTCTATAGGAAGAAAAGCCATCGAATATGTTTCAAATAAAGGCTTTGAAATTTTTTTAGATCTAAAATTACATGATATTCCAAATACCGTAAAAAAATCTATTGAAGGTATTAAAAATATGCCAATCAAAATGCTAACCGTTCATATTGCTGGAGGTACAGCAATGATGAAATCTTCTATGGAATCAGTTCAAGGCACCGATATTAAGATTTTTGGAGTAACTGCCCTCACTAGCCTCAGTGATGAGGACACCTTTGATATTTATAGAAGAAATACAAAGGATCAGGTTAATAAAATGTTAGATTTAGCTGAGTTAGCAGGCATTGATGGAGTGGTTTGTTCTCCTCACGAACTAGAACTTGTAAGGAGCAGGCATACATTGTTATCAATAACCCCTGGTATAAGGTTAAATGATTTAAATGATGACCAGAATAGAGTAATGACACCAATCGATGCAATTAAACTAGGTGCTGATTTTTTGGTAATTGGGAGGCCTATCACTACTTCAAAAGATATTAAAAAATCTCTTGATGAAATCTTTACGAGTATAAAGTGAAAGAGAACAAAATTAAGAATTATAATTATGAAGATAATTATTTAAGTTTTAAATCTTATATAAATGGTTTTACATCAAAACTGTATGAAGAATTCAATACAAAGGCTGAAGCAGATAGATTAACATTAAAAATAAAAGAATTAATCGATGGAGGCCTTGTCAATAAAACAGAAAATCAAGCTGCCTGGCATCCAAAATACAGAAAAGCCGGCTCTGTAAAAAATAATCTTTTACAAAACTGTATTAAGAATATATTAAAAGATAATAATTCTACAAAAGTTAATATTATTATAATAGGAATTGGTGGATCCTTTGAGGGTCCAAAACTTTTAGTTGAAAGCATAAGAGGACTTGAAAAAAATACAGATTTAAATATTCAGTTTATTACAGGTTCTGATCAAACTGAGTTTGTTCATAAGACTTCCTTATTGAATCCAAAAGAGACAATTTTTGTAATTTCATCCAAATCTTTTACAACTGATGAGACACTTGAAATGTTAAATGTTGCAAAAATATGGTCAAAAAACTCACATAATTTTATTGCTATTACATCCAATCCTGGTGAGGCAAAAAAATATAAATTTGATGAACAACATATCATTACATTTGATAAAGAAATTGGAGGTAGATATTCGATTTGGTCACAAGTTGGAGAAATTCCTCTTCTAGATAAAGATTCATATAAATTATTTATAGATGGAGGTAAATATGTAGATACTTTAATTTTGAAAGACAAAAGGTATCTTCACTTTTTAAAAAGATTATCATTTACAGATATTTGGCTTCACAATCATAAACAAAAAAATGTTAGAGTTTTATTGTCTTATATTTGGTCTCTTCGCTCATTACCTGATTATTTTCAGCAATTAGAAATGGAATCATTGGGAAAAAAAGCAAATCCAAAAAAAGAATTTAATAAGACTGGCCAAATTATTTTTGGAGGCTATGGACCAACTGCTCAACATTCTTATTTTCAACTTCTTCATCAAGGAACACATGAAGTTTGTGCAGATATAATTTCAACATCAAAATATCCTAAAAGTTTAACTTTTGCTCAAGCTATTACCCAGTCAAAACTTCTTTCAATTGGAACTAACGATTTTAAAGAGAAGGAAAAAATTAATGCTAATGTTCCTGTCAACTTATTTTTACTTAAAGATACAGATCCCTTTTCGATTGGATATTTAATTGCTACATGGGAATATAGAACATATATAACCTCCATAATGCTTGGAATTAATCCATTTGATCAATTTGGTGTAACTGCTGGTAAGATTTATACTAAATCCTATCTAAGAAAGAAAATTAAAAGTTAAATTTTTTTTGTTATGCCTATCAATTTACATAATGTACCTAACACTCCTGGTGTTTATAAATTTTTTAAGAATCAAGAGATTATATACATTGGGAAAGCAAAAAATTTAAAAAAAAGGGTTTCTTCGTATTTTGGGAACTCCCTAAAGGACAGAAAAACTTCACAGATAAAATCTCTTACTGATAAAGTTGAAACGTTCACAACAAAAAATGAAGTTGAAGCATTACTGCTTGAACAAATGCTAATCAAAGAAAATAAACCTAAATTTAATATCCTATTAAGAGATGATAAAACATATCCATATATTTATTTTTCATCAAATCATCCCTATCCAGGTGTTTATCTTAAAAGAACTAAAAAGGCGGTTGATAGAAATTATTTTGGTCCTTTTGTAAGCTCAGAGGCTGTAAAAAAATCAATTAAAGAAATACAAAAAATTTTTAAAATAAGAAATTGTAGTGATAATACCTTTGCAAATAGAGCAAGACCTTGTATTGAATTTCAAATGAAAAGATGTTCTGCCCCTTGTGTTCAAAAAGTTACTAGGGTTAATTATTTTGAAGACCTTATAAATGCAAAATTATTTCTCTCATCCTCAGATACAAAAACTATTGAGCGATTAAACAAAGAAATTGACAACGCTGTAAAAAAACTTGATTTTGAAAAGGCATCAAAGATTAGAGATCACCTAAAAAGGTTAAACCTAATAAAAGAAGAACAGTCTGTTGTTACTTTAGCAAGTGATATTGATATATTTTCAGTTAGAAACGAAATGAACTATACAGGTATTTCAATAATTGTAGTAAGGAATGGAAAAATAAGGGGAACAAAAACACATCTTATTAAACAGCCTCATTTCAATTCTTATGATGAGGTATATCAAAGTGCTGTCTTTAATTTTTACGATAATCAACAAGATATTCCAAAAAAAATTCTTTTGTCGCACTCCTTAAAAGAAAAAAAAATCCTTGAAGATATGTTTCAAATAAAGCACCAAAAGATTGTTAAGATTATACATTCACCAAGTAAATCAATTAGACCAATTTTTAATTTGTGTAAATTAAATGCACAACAAACTATACAAAATCATATTAGCAAAGAGTATAAATACACTTACGCTTTTAATGAGCTATGCGATTACACTGGACAAAAAAATATTAAGAAAATTGAAGCGTATGATGTTAGCCATATTTCTGGTGAAAATGGTGTCGCCTCTTGTGTTGTTTTCTCAAAAACAGGCCCTGACAAAAAAAACTATAGATTATTTAATATACCTAAAAACTTATCTGGTAATGATGTGGGATCTTTGAAACACACAATAGAGAGGAGACTTAAATATTATGATGATCCAATTATGAAACCTGACATATTGTTAGTTGATGGTGGAAAAAATCAATTGAATTTTGTGCAATCAGTAATCAATAAATCTAATCATAAAAATATAAGTGTCTTATCGATTGTTAAAGGCTCTAGTCGAATAAGAGCAACTGAAACAATTATTTCTAAGAATGGAATAATAGAATTAAATAAATACTCTAAGGCCTTTCTCCTATTACAAGAAATAAGAGATGAATCTCACAGATTTGCCCTTCAGGCACAAAGAAGAAAAAAGAGAAAGGAAATAACAAAATCTGAGTTAGATTTAATAAAAGGAATTGGAAAAATAAAGAAACAAAGGCTCTTAAAAGAATTTAAGAACATAAATTCTATAAAAATAGCCTCAATTAGGGAGCTAATGACTATAAATGGAATAAATGAGAAAATAGCTTTGAATATAAAAAAAAAATTTAAATGAAAGTAGCACTAATTAATGCAATAACATTGAGCAGAATTTTTCTAGCAATGATAATATTCATATTGATAACTCAAAGTAACTCATATCACATAGCACTAATTTTATTTTTTATAGCAGGTATTACTGATTACATAGATGGATTCCTAGCGAGAAAATTTTTTCTAACCTCTCGATTTGGTGAAATTATTGATCCAATAGCAGATAAAATTTTAATAATCTTTCTTTTTTTTGGACTGGCAGTTAATTTATCAAGTTTTTGGATTGGTTTTATGGCATCCTTAATTGTATCAAGAGAGATTTGGGTGGGGGCCTTAAGAGAATACAATTCAATAAATAATAATATTAATGCAACAAAAGTTACATTTTTAGCAAAGATTAAAACTACTGTTCAGCTATTTACAATATTTATATATCTTACAGGGCTTGCTTTTAACCAAATGTTACTCATCGTTTTTGGCGATATTTTTATAGTGATATCTTTATTAATTACCATGTATACAGGTTATGTGTATACATTAAAAACATTCAAATAATTTTATGAAATTTAGAATAATTGTTTACAGATTTATCGGAAAAGATTTAGCATCATTTATAAGCAATTTTGTAAGTTTAGTAGGTAAATTTTAATGAAAATTATAGTTGTAAGTGGCGGCTTTGACCCTATTCATTCAGGTCATTTAGAATATTTTCAGTCCGCTAAAAAACTTGGAGAAAAATTAATAGTGGCATTAAATAGTGATGATTGGCTTGTTAGCAAAAAAGGAAAATATTTTATGCCCTTTGATGAGCGTAAGGCAATTATAGAAAATTTAAAAGTAGTTGATTCTGTTATAGATTTTAAAGATGATGAGCATGGCAGTGCAACAAATGCACTAATAAAGATAAAAAAAATATATCAAAATGATGAAATCATCTTTGCAAATGGAGGGGACAGAACTCAGAAAAATATCCCTGAAATGTCACTAAATGGAATTGAATTTATTTTTGGTGTAGGTGGAAATGATAAGAAAAATTCGTCATCCTGGATCCTAAAAGAATGGCAGTATTATCATGAGGAAAGATTATGGGGATCTTTTTACAATTTATTTGAGGAAGAACACGTTAAAGTTAAAGAATTAATCGTACAATCTGGAAAGGGAATGAGCTTCCAGAAGCATTTTAAAAGAAGTGAAATATGGCTTGTTAGTAAAGGCTCATGTCTTGTTAAATACAGTAATGATCTTCCTAATAATAAAAAAGAGATAAAACTCAACAAATATGATCATTATATTGTGCCCGTAGGAAGCTGGCATCAAATAATTAATCCTTTTCAAGAGACCTGTCATTTAATAGAAATTCAGTATGGAGAAGAATGCATTGAAGAGGATATTGAAAGAACAGAGTACTATAATCCTAAATAATATTATTCAAATTTTTATGCATCCTATTTATTAAATGTGTAATAAATATTTTTTTAGAGTTAAAATCTCAGTCTATTGTTTAATTTTGGAATTTTTTAATGAGTAAAGTAGCATTAATAACTGGCATTACTGGTCAAGACGGTTCATACCTTGCAGAATTTCTACTACAAAAGGGTTACGAAGTTCATGGGATTAAGCGTCGTTCATCATCTTTAAACACTCAACGTATTGATCACATATATCAAGATCCTCAATCTGAAAAACAAAAATTTATCCTTCACTACGGCGACTTAACTGATGCTTCGAACTTAACAAGAATTATTTCGTCAATAAAGCCTGATGAAATTTATAATCTTGGTGCTCAATCGCATGTTGCTGTAAGTTTTGAAGCTCCTGAATATACTGCTGATGTAGATGCATTAGGAACTCTGAGATTACTTGAGGCAATTAGGTTTTTAGGATTGGAAAATAAAACTAAATTCTATCAAGCCTCAACTTCTGAACTATATGGATTAGTTCAAGAAACACCTCAAAAAGAAACCACACCATTTTATCCTAGATCCCCCTATGGAGTTGCAAAACTTTACGCTTATTGGATCACAGTAAATTATCGTGAATCATATGGAATATATGCTTGTAATGGTATTCTTTTCAATCACGAATCTTATAGAAGAGGTGAAACATTTGTAACAAGAAAAATTACAAGAGGTCTTAGTAATATTGCACAAGGTATCGATAAATGTTTGTTTATGGGTAACATGAATGCTCTTAGGGACTGGGGACATGCAAAAGATTATGTAAGAATGCAGTGGATGATGCTTCAGCAGAAAAAGCCTTATGATTTCGTAATTGCCACCGGACACCAATATTCTGTTCGTCAATTCATAGAGCTATCTGCTAAACAGCTTGGTATTTTTTTAGAATTTCAAGGAAATAATGAAAATGAACAAGCAATAGTTACTAGAATTGAAGGAAATGATGCTCCCGCTTTAAAAGAAGGGGATGTTATTGTGAAGGTTGACAAAAGATATTATAGACCGGCCGAAGTTGAGTCTCTTATTGGAGATGCAACGAATGCTAAAAACAAACTTGGCTGGGTGCCTGAAATTTCAATTGAAGAGATGATTAAAGAAATGGTAAGCGCTGATCTAAAAATGGCAAAGAGTTACAAACTTCTCAAAGATCATGGATATCAAGATAATTTAGTATCTGAGGATTAGGTTAATTTGAAAATTTATGTTGCAGGACATCGAGGAATGGTTGGCTCGGCTTTATTAAGAAACTTAAATAAAAATAATATAGAAGTTATCACCGCGACTAGAGATGAGCTGGATTTGACAAACCAAAGTCAGGTTAGTGAGTTTTTTTTTAAACATCAATTTGATCAAGTATATTTAGCTGCAGCCAAGGTAGGAGGCATATTTGCGAACAATTCTTATCCAGCAGATTTTATATACGAAAATTTAATGATTCAAAATAATATTATTTATAGTTCATATAAAAATAATGTTAAGAGATTGCTTTTTTTAGGTTCATCATGCATCTATCCAAAATTATCATCACAACCAATTAAAGAAGAGTATTTGCTTAGTGGTAAGCTTGAATCAACTAATGAGCCATATGCAATTGCAAAGATAGCTGGAATAAAATTATGTGAGAGCTTTAATCGGCAATTCAAATGTGATTTTCGTTCAATAATGCCTACTAATTTATATGGACCAAATGATAATTTTCATAAAGAGGACTCGCACGTTTTGCCATCGCTTATCAGAAAATTTCATGAAGCCAAAGTTAATAAAAATTCTTCCATTACCCTCTGGGGGAGTGGTCTTCCTCGTAGAGAATTCTTACATGTTGACGATTTGGCTGAAGCATCAATTTTTATAATGAATCTCGACAAAATCAAATTAAATGAATCCACAGGCATGATGACTTCTCATATTAATGTAGGTTCTGGCATAGATTATTCAATAGAAGAAATTGCTGAAATAATTTCAAAAATAATTGATTATAGGGGTAACATAATTTGGGACCAATCTATGCCAGATGGAACAGAAAAAAAACTTATGGATGTAAGCAAATTAAGAGAGTTAGGATGGGAGTCAAAAATACTGCTTGAAGATGGCCTTAAAAAAACTTATGAATGGTTTATAAATAATCAAGAATTTATTAGAAATTAATTGAATTTTAGTAAACTCAAATATCTATGCTCAAGCACTTATCACTTAAGATTTTATTGTACAATGCTCTCTTGGCTGGATGGCAGAGTGGTTATGCAGCGGCCTGCAAAGCCGTTTACTCCGGTTCGATTCCGGATTCAGCCTCCAGTTAGAAGTTAAAATAGGAAAAAATAATGAAAGTTGGTGTAATAGGTCTTGGTTTTGTTGGTAATGCACTTTGTAATGGTTTAAAGCATAGTAAAGTTGATGTAATCAAAATTGATCCAAAATTTAAAACTACAATTACAGATTTAATTGACTTTGATCCCAATATTGTTTTCATTGCAGTTCCAACTCCAATGATGGACGACGGAAGTCAAGATGTGTCTATACTAAAAAGTATAATAAATGAATTAAATTCTCTTAAAACTAAATTCTTATTAGTTCTAAAAAGTACTGTTCTTCCTCATTACTTAGATAAAATAGTATCCGAATATCCCGACTTAATATATAACCCAGAATTTTTGAGAGAAAATCATGCTGATGAAGACTTTATTAACTCAAAATCTATTATTTTCGGTGGTGATTTAAATAAAGCAAAATTAGTTTCAGTTTTCTATAATGATTTTACGAAATGTAAAAATAAAGACCATATTTTTACTGACCATGTTTCAGCATCTCTCATTAAATATGCTATTAATTCATTTCTAGCTACTAAAGTTATTTTTTTTAACGAACTTAAAAAAATATTTGTGAATTCGGATACTGAGGAATCATGGTCAGATTTTATTAAGGCCATATCTTCTGACGAGAGAATAGGAACATCTCATATGGAAGTTCCTGGTCCGGACGGTAGACTGGGATTTGGAGGACCATGCTTCCCAAAAGATACTAATGCCTTGATAGAATATTCAAAGTTAGTAGATGCTAATTTTCAGCTACTAGAAAAGATCACCGATATTAATAATAGTTTAAGATTAATGTACAATGAGCCCACAAAAAGAGAAAAAGAACAAAATATCAAATTTAAAAAAAAATAACATCAAGGATTAAATTTTATAGACTATATACAATGAATATTAACTTAATGAAATTTAATTTGTATGGCCATCTTAAAAATTTAAAAGCTCTTATAAACTATCCAGTTTGGTATTTACGAAGAAAATCAAAAAGATTTCCAGATAATCACTTGTATAAAATGTCCCGAATAAAAAATTTTAAAAATAAATATAATTTTGAAAGTTTTATAGAAACTGGTACTTTTTATGGGCAAACAACTCGTTTTGCATCTAAAATATTTAAAAAAGTTGTTTCTATAGAAATATATGAACCCCTTTTTTTGTTAAACAAAGAATCATTTCTAAAATATTTGAATGTGGAGATTCTATTTGGGGACTCCAAACATAAACTTGAGGATGCTATAAAGACTACTAATGGGTCGACTCTTTTTTGGTTGGATGGTCATTATAGCGGAGACGGAACTGGTATTGGAGAAGGAGTGTGCCCAATTCTCAAAGAAATTGGAACTATAAAAAAATATTGTGATAGAAGTTTTATTATTATCGTAGATGATAGGCGCTTATTTAATGGTAAAGATGACTATCCCAAAATAGATGAGTTTAAATCTTTTATTGATTATACTTTTCCAAATGCATGTCTCACCTTCGATCAAGACGCAATAATTATTCAGCAAAATTAATCGATAGTTACGTTTCAGTGTTCTAATATTTAAATGCTATAAAGCAAGACTTTTAACCATCAATATTATCTAAAGAATGATGTATAATGGATTAAATTTTAAATTTAGGATTCATAATTTTAAAAAGCCCGAGTGGTGGAATTGGTAGACACAAGGGACTTAAAATCCCTCGATAGAAATATCGTGCCGGTTCAAGTCCGGCCTCGGGTACCATCTGAATAAAAATATAACATTAAGACAAGTGAAAAATTTTTTTTATAAAAAACCAGATGTAACTATTTTTTTATTCGGTGGTTTTGGTAATAATATTAGTCAAATTTATTTTGGGAAATACTTAGAAAGAAAAAAATTTAAAGTTCACTACTCTGATTTACTAACTAATGAAAATTTTTTAACTAAATTTCTTGGTTGGTCGATTCATGATCAAACTCATCATAATCTTGATTTACAATATAAAAAGTTTTCTTTTATTCAAACAAGTTTAATTTTAATCAATCTAATAATTTGTAAGTTAATAAACACAAGTTTTTATAATGTTTATTTTGAAGGAAAGAATTTGTTGGATGATATAGATGAAAACAACTTATCCAAATACAAGTTTTTTTTTGGATATTTCCAATCCTCTAAATTATTAAGAAATGACTTAATTTCTAGTTTCTTAATTGAAGATAATTACGAGACTTTTAATCAAATATCAGTTCATATTAGAGGTGGAGACTTCATTGAATCCCATAGGTTGTCTGAAAATTATTATTTCAAAACTCTCAAGCTTGCAAACAAATTTGAATTACCAATTAAGGTTTTCACTAACGATAGAAATTATTCAACTAAAATTCTTAATAAGGTTAATATTCCCTTTAGTTTTTCTGATGGGTCCTCATATGATGATTTTGTTGAGATATTAAAATCAAAGATAATTATTTCTGGTAATTCAACTTTTTCTACATGGGCTGCTCTTATATCGAGGGCAGAAGTTATATATTTACCAAAGAAATCAGGTTATGCAAATATCTTAACTAGAAGGTATGATTTAGATACCATAAATAAAAATATTAAGTATATTGAGGATATTTAGATTATAAATTTATATGAATATGATTAATTTGATGGCATTAGCAATTATATTCTTTGGAGCTTTAGCTTATTTTATTGATAGCCTTTCATTAAAGATAAGGCTTATATCCGGAATTAGTTCTAACGTAGCAATATTTAATCATATGTCTCTTGTCACCATGATGCTTAATAGGTTTGCTATAGCGCTCTTACTACCCATTTTAGGTTATTTAATAGATATTGGTATTGATCAAAATTTTCTGATAAAAATAATTTCAGCTGCGATATCTATATATGTAGTCATGAATCTGTTTCTAATATTATTTAGCTTTAATATAACTGTATTCATTTCAAGTTTTTTAAAATTTTATGGCCAGGTGCCAGGAGAAATTAAAAGAGATCTTTTTGATACTAAAAACTGTAGACCAGACTTTCCATCAGCACTATTTTATTTTTTAGTTATTTTTGGTTTTTTTATTCCTGCAATAATAGCCTCTTTTTTCCCAGAATGGAGAGCAACAATTATGCAGCTAGGCTTTACTATTAATATATTCGGCACGCTTTTAAACGTCTTTTTTATAGAAAGAAAAGTATCTTTGGCAATCAACTCAGGAGTAAAAAAAGAAGTAATTATACTAATAAGACAAATTCTTATAGGAAGATTTTTAGGAGCCCTATTTGCATCATTATTTATATTTTCAATATTATTTTTTATTTAAATAAAGTATATTACATCTAGTTATTTATTAATTTTAATTATATGGAAAATGAAAAGTTTGATGATAGGTTAAACTTATTTGAGTTATTTGAAATTTTATGGTCTGGTAAATACATAATATTAACTATAACTTTTGCATTTGGTCTTTTAACGTTAATCTACTCTTTAATATTACCAAACATTTATACTTCAAAGACGCTTTTAGCTCCCCAGGACTCAAGTGAGAACATTTCTTCAACTTTAGGTCAGTTTTCTTCTATTGCTGCTATTGGGGGAATCAATCTTCCAGCCGAAAATGCAACAATGTCGCAAGAGGCAATTAAAAGAATAAAGTCATTCAGTTTTTTTTCTGAACATTTTCTTCCAAATATAAAGCTTGAGAATATTATGGCGGTAAAGTCTTGGGACGCAAAAAATGATGTAATAATTTATAACGATAATGATTTTAATACTGAAAAAAATATATGGATAAGAAAGGTAAAATTCCCAAAACAAGTTATACCTAGCAATCAAGAAGCTTATGAAGTATATAAAGAGATTCTTAAAATATCAGAAGATAAAGATACGTCTTTTGTTAACCTATCAGTTGATCATGTATCACCTAAAATTGCTAAAGAGTGGGTAGAAATTATTATAAAAAAAATCAACTCTAGCATGCAAGATATGGACAAAAAAAATGCTGAAAGCTCTATAGATTTTCTAAATGAATATTCTAAATCTACTAATTTGCAACCAGTGCAAGATGCAATCTCAAATTTGCTTGAAATAGAAATGCAAACTCTAATGCTTACTTCAGCAAATGACTTTTATGTTTACAAAGTAATAGACTATCCTATAGTTTCTGAAGAGAAAGCTAATCCTAATAGGATATTTATTTCAATTACTGGAACATTGTTTGGCCTTTTGATTAGTTTAGTGCTTGTTTTATTTCGTCATTATGGCCAAAAGTAATAACCTTTTGAAGGTATTTTTTGGTTAAAATTGTTCTATCTGTTCTATTAAGTCTATATATACTTCCGTATAGTTTATTTTTTTATGATTATCCATTTCAAGTACTTCAAATTTATTTAGTATGTCTATTTTTTATTGTCGGTTTGGTTTGCGCAAATATTCAATCTAGATCACTTTATTATGTGGATTATTCAGAAAGATTTACTATTAAAGCTGAAGTATTCTATTTATTTGTTTTTATATTCCTTATTGCAAAAGCATCAATAATTTTAAATGCTGCAAGTAGTCTGATTTCAGGTGAGTTTGTTCAATTTGCATATAACAATGCAATTAATAGATATGAAAATTTTGAAGAAGTAAGCCAAGTATCTCTTTTAGAGAGGATTGGAACCATTGTTTTTTTAATGTCTGGAAGCCTTTGTGCGAGCATTCAGAAGAAGAAATTTTTAGCGCACTGCCTTTTATTATTTATGATTTTAGTATCTTCGGTTGAATTATCTCGATTGGGCGTACTGTTTGTCTTCGTAACATATTTTATAGAGTTTATTATTCGTAATAATAAAAGTCTTCAGTTAACTTCTAACTTTAAGCTTCTCAAAATAGGCGCTCAAATAATGTTTGGTTTATTATTAATATTTATATTCAGTGCATATTTTCGAATTTCATCCAATCATGATGATGTAATAGGAATTCTTTTGTTAAAGCTAGCAGTTTATACAATTGCTATGTATGAGGCAGTTTTAATATGGATGAGCAGTAACATTGAATCTTACTTTAGTACTTTCGGAACTCAAACTTTTGCAGGAATATACAAAATTTTAGGATTATCTTTTGATCAGGGATTCTATGCTTCAGTTGATACCAGATTTGGAACGACTAATATTTATACTAACCTGAGGGGATTTTTTTCTGATTTTGGTATAATTGGAACTTCTTTTATCTTTTTTATTTTCGGATACATATTAAGCTGGTATTCTAAAAATAATATGTCTTTTTTCTCATACTTCATTGTAAGATTATTTTTATTAATGAGTATATTTATGCTTTATTCACCTATGATATTTTTTAATATTGTAGTTGCATTTCTATTCTCCGGTATTCTTATAGCAGGTTTAAAACTTACAAAAAAATATATCCAGATATAAACAAGATGAAAATATGCTTTTTAGGTATTAATTATGGAACATCATATTTAATTAAAGAATGGTATGAGTCTATTATTAAGCTTAATCATGATGCACATTTTTATATCGTTGACAATTATTCAACGGAGCAGGAACGACTTGATATCACTGAATTATGCAATGAGTTAGGTATACAACTAATAAAGTTTGAAAATATTGGTTATGGGCAAGCTTTAAATAGAGCATTCTCAATAATTCAAGGCCATTATAATAGCTCTGATTTTGCAATTGTGGGTGGAAATTTAGATATACGTTTTTTAAACTTTCCTATAAATTTGAGTACTGGAAATTACGTTTATGTGCCCCAAGTTATTGAAAATAATAAAAATAAGAATCCATTTTTAACAAAATTCCAGAGTCGATTTTTAAAACTCTATAAACTAGCGATAGTTTTAAACAGCCCATTTGTTTTAAAGATTATTATTGCCTTATTTAAGATACTTAGATTTTTTCCTTCAAACATTTGGGCTTTGCATGGATCTTTATTTTGTTTCCATTCTTCAGTATTGTCAAAAACAAAAATATTTAATGAAAAATCATTTTTATATTGTGAAGAATTAGATTTTGCAAGTTATATAGAAAAAATATCTAAGTCTACCTTCCAATTTACTGATATAAAATATGAGCATATTAAGAATGCAACCACATCGGAAATACTGGAATCATCAAGAAGTTTTTTTAATATTTGGAAACCAAGCTTCTTGAATTGGCTAAAAAGATGGCATTAACATTTTTCTCACTTAAAAAATATAATTTATTTTTTCGATTTTTTATTAATTATAGACTATATATAGAGATGGTATAATATAAGCTGATTTAATAGTCGTACACCGCATGCTTAATTAAAAAATGATTATCGTAGTTACTGGAGGCTCAGGTTTTATTGGCAGTGCGCTTATACGCTCCCTAGTTTTAGATAAAAAATTCAAAGTAATAAATCTTGATAAGTTAACTTATGCAGCTAACCAAGACTCGTTACTATCGGTCAAAGATAATGACCTATATACTTTTGAAAAAGTTGATATTTGCGAAGAGGCTAAAATATCAAAAATCTTTGAAAAATATAAGCCTAATTTAGTAATGAATCTAGCAGCAGAAAGTCATGTTGATAGATCAATATCTGGACCTTCTGAATTTATAAGAACAAATATTTATGGAACATATAGTCTTCTCGAATCTGCAAAATCGTATTACAACAATCTAACATATTTAGAAAAGAAAGCATTTCGTTTCCATCATATATCTACTGATGAAGTTTATGGAGATCTTAGAAATACTAATGATTTCTTTACAGAGGAAACTCCTTATTCACCTTCATCACCTTACTCAGCATCAAAAGCATCTTCTGATCATCTGGTAAGAGCTTGGGGTAGAACATATAAACTGCCGATAGTAATATCAAATTGCTCAAATAATTATGGCCCATTTCATTTTCCTGAAAAATTAGTACCTCACATGATTCTTAATGCCATGCATGGAAAGTCTATGCCTGTATATGGAAATGGCACACAAGTTAGAGATTGGCTTTATGTTGAAGATCATGTTGATGCACTCATTAAGATAGCGACATTAGGTGATTTAGGTGAAACTTATAATGTTGGTGGCAATAATGAAAAAACTAATATAGAGGTTGTTGAGACTATTTGTCAGCTAATGGAAGAATTAAATCCAATTAAACCAAAAAATATTATTAATTACAAAGATTTGATTACTTTTGTTAAAGATAGGCCTGGACATGATGAGCGCTATGCAATAGATGCAACTAAAATTAGGAAAAATTTAGGATGGGTACCAAAAGAAACTTTTGACTCTGGGCTTCGTAAAACTGTTAAATGGTTCATAGATAATGGTAAGTGGTGGGAAAGGGCCTTATCTGGAGATTATAAATTGCAGAGAATGGGGGATTTAGATCATGAGACGTAAAGGAATTATTCTCGCAGGTGGCTCAGGAACAAGACTATATCCAATAACTAAAGTTATTTCTAAGCAATTATTACCAGTTTATGACAAACCAATGATTTATTATCCTTTATCGGTACTAATGTTGGCTGGAATTAATGAAATATTGCTGATATCCACACCTCATGATATTAATAATTACAAATGCCTTTTAGGTGATGGATCTAAATTTGGTATAAAACTAGATTATGCAATTCAGCACAACCCAGATGGACTTGCACAATCGTTCATCATAGGAGAAAAATTTATAGGTGATTCAAATGTAGCATTAATATTAGGTGATAATATTTTCTATGGTCATGGTTTTTCAGAAAAATTAACAAAAGCCGCAAAAAAAACCTCAGGCGCAACAATTTTTGGGCATCAAGTTAAAGATCCAGAAAGGTTTGGGGTAGTTGACTTTGATAAAGACATGAATGTGATATCTATAGAAGAGAAACCATCGAACCCTATTTCTAATTATGCTGTAACTGGACTTTATTTCTATGATAATAAAGTAATTGAAATTGCTAAATCCTTAAATCCATCACCCAGAGGCGAGCTTGAGATTACTGATATTAATAACTTCTATAGATCTGATGGTGAAATAGAGGTAAGTCTTTTGGGAAGAGGTTTTACTTGGCTTGACACTGGCACTCACGACTCGCTGCTTGAGGCATCTCAATTCATATATTCTATCGAAAATCAAAATGGTTTTAAAATTGCTTGTTTGGAAGAAATTTCTTTTAAAAATGGTTGGATATCAAAAAATGATATTTTTAAGAGAAAAGACTCTTATAGCAAAACAAATTATGGTAAGTATTTATTAAATTATTTATCTAAATCATGAAAGTTATTAAATCAAAGCTTAAAGACTGCTTGATAATAGAACCAGAAGTTCATAGAGATAATAGAGGTAGCTTTTATGAAACATTCCATGAATTAAAATATAGAAAATTAGCAGGTATTAATTTTAAATTTGTTCAAGATAATTTTTCTCACTCCAAAAAAAATGTTTTGCGGGGTTTGCATTTTCAAAAAACAAAACCACAAGGTAAGTTAGTAAGAGTTGTAAAAGGAGAGGTTTTTGACGTAGCTGTTGACATTAGACAAAACTCGCCAACATATGGTCAATGGGATTCTGTTATTTTATCTGAAAATAACTTAACACAGTTTTGGATACCTCCAGGATTTGCTCATGGATTTCTAGTGCTTTCAGATTTTGCTGACTTCGAATATAAGTGTACAGACTTTTATGATTCAAGTGATGAAGGCAGTATACTGTGGAATGATCCTAAAATAGACATCTTATGGCCTTCAAAGAATCCTATAGTCTCTGAAAAAGACTTACAAGCTAATTTATTTGAAGATTTAAATAAATGAAAGTATTAGTGCTCGGTTCAAGTGGTCAGCTTGGTATGTCAGCTAATTTATATTTAGATACGTCATCTCATAATATTATTTTTGCATCTAAGGAAGAAATTGACATTACTAATCTAGATGATATTAATTCAAAATTACAGAATTTTTCACCAGATTTGATATGTAATTTATCTGCTTATACTAATGTTGATGAGGCTGAAGTGAATTTGGATGAGGCAAATAGGGTGAATAATACTGGTGTTGAAAATTTAGCACATCTTGCTAATAAATTAAATTGTTGGTTAATTCATATCTCAACAGATTATGTTTTTGATGGAAGCCAAATATCTTCTTACAAAGAAAATGATAAAACAAATCCTTTAGGTGTATATGGCTTAACTAAATTAGAGGGTGAAAAAAAGATAATTACATCAAGTTGTAAATATATAATTATCAGAACTTCATGGATTTTTGGTGAATATGGAAATAATTTTTTGAAAACTATGCTGGATTTGGCATTAAAAAAAGAAGAAATAAGTATTGTTAATGATCAAATTGGATGTCCAACATATTCACACGATTTAATAAATGCAATTAATCAAGTAATTCATAATATAGAGCATTGTAATGTTCGCTCTGGAATTTATCATTTTTCTGGATATCCCAGCTGTACATGGTATGAATTTGCTAAAAGTATATTTAATGAAGCAAAGCATTATAATTTTAAAGTACCAAAATTAATTAAACCAATAAAAACTGAAGAATTTTTCCGGCCGGCCAAACGCCCAACTTGCTCAATCTTGAACTGTGAAAAAATCTATAACGACTTTAAAATCAGTCAGCCAAAATGGAAACTTGGCTTGCAGAAAGCTATTAAAAACTTAGCTAGAGAAATCTAAACCGAAATGAATGAAACATTAATATCAATAATAACTCCTAATTATAACTCCTCAAGATTTATTCTTGATACTTACAACTCTATTCAGTCACAAACTTATAAAAACTGGGAATGGCTTATTACTGATGATTGCTCTAAAGATGATTCATATTTTTTAATAGATAAAATTTCAAAAAAAGATAAAAGAGTAAAACTTCACAGAAATAAAAAAAACCTTGGTGCAGCGGTATCTAGAAACTCATCAATATCTCGTGCAGATGGAAAATTTCTTGCATTTATTGATTCAGATGATTTATGGCAGAAAAATAAGTTACAACATCAATTTCAATTTATGATTGATAAGGATGCTGCCATTTCATTTACTCCATATAAAATTATATCTGAGACAGGAATTTATAGTAATAAGATTATTGATATTTCATCTCCAGATGTGATTACGTATTCAGATTTACTTTTTAAAAAAGCAACTTTTGGTTGCTCTACAGTAATGATAAGTATAAGTAAAGTTGGTAAAGTTGTTATGCCAAATATTAGAACAGGACAGGATTATGCTACCTGGTTGTCTATACTTAAGCTGGGATACAATGCATATGTTTTAAGAGAACCACTGACTTCATATAGAGTAGTTAGCAATTCCATATCAAGAAATAAAATAAAAAAAGCTAAAAGACAATGGGAGATATATAGATCAATTGAAAAGATATCATTATCAAAATCAATTATATATTTTATTTCATATGCATTTAGAGCTATATTTAGATAATAACAAGTTTTTATTCATAACATGATAGTTTTTATTAACAATAATAATTCTGAGCCCTTCAAAAAACTTAGAAAACTTTATCAAAAGGCAAATACTGCAAATCAACAAAATATTGAAGCAATATCTATTTCATCTTTTTCAAAGTTATCAGATAAGGTCAATGCAAGATATGTCAATTTAAAATATGTCGATAATGACAAATTTATTTTTTTTACAAATTATGAATCACCAAAATCTATGGAGTTTAATTCTCATCCACAGATTACTGCTTTGATTTATTGGAGTAGTATTAATGCTCAAATTAGAATTAATGCATCAATAAAAAAAACAAGCAGCAACTTTAATAAAAAATATTTTCAAAAAAGAGATAAAAGTAAAAATGCTCTCGCAATTTCTTCAAAACAATCATCTTTAATTAGTTCTTACGAGGAAGTTTTAAAAAATTATAAACGGTCTATGGAATTTGACGATTTGAATAAGTGCCCAGAATATTGGGGAGGTTATGCTTTTAAACCTAATTATTTTGAATTTTGGCAAGGACATGATTCAAGGTTAAATAAAAGACAATTTTTCAAACTAAAAGAAAGTAAATGGATAAAGGGTTGTCTTCAACCCTAGCATTATTATTTGATGTTAAAATACTAAAATATGATTACAGATCATTCATTAACATATAAGAAAAAAACTCTAAAGAATATTCCTCACATTTTAAGGAAAAGAAGTTTAGAGAGAGAAATATCTAAGCTTCCCAAAGGTCAAAGTTCATATGCAGATTTTGGTTGTTCAAATGGTTATCTAACGAATATATTCAGAAAAATTCTCAAACCAAAAGAATCGTTTGGTTTTGACTATACTAAGAATATTGAAAAAGCTAGAAAAGATTATCCAGAAATAAATTTTGAATTGCTAAATTTAAATATACCTTATGAGTCTGATAAAAATTATAAAATAATTTCGTGTTTTGAAACAATCGAGCATGTAGGTGATGAATTAAATGCTTTAAATGTCATAAGAGACGCTAGTAATGAAAAATCTATTATCTTAATATCTGTTCCAATTGAAATTGGATTTATAGGCATCATTAAATATTTATTAAAAAGATATTTATTTAAATACGAATTACCATTAAATTGTAATGATTTCACTTACTTTAAGGCATTATTAACTAGTAAAGATATTTCAATATTTAGAAAAAAACAAGAACATTATTCATCTCATTTTGGATATGATTATAGAAATACTGACATCAAAATATCTCAAATATTTATTGGAAGATCTATTGAAAAATGGAATAGCGGGTCCTCTAGGTTTTATAAAATTTCATCTTGATAACATTCTTGATTAGATCTTCATTGGTGGATATATTAAGAACAAAAAATTTGCGAAATTTAACAATTAGTATAAAATTCCCATCAGTGATTACATATCTTAAAAATAAAATAATAACTTTAGTTCTAATACGCAATTAATGATTTAATTTAATTTAAAAGGTAAATTCAAATAGCTTCTTCGAAAAAAAATATAACTCCAATTAATGAAAGAATTAGGGCTGATAAAGTGATGCTTATTGGTTACGATGGTCAAAAGCATGGTGTTGTTCCATTTTCTGAAGCATTAGAATCAGCTAAAGTAGCTTCATTAGATTTAGTTCAGGTTTCATCATCTGATGCAGACCCCATCGTTTGTAAACTTTTAGATTATGGTAAATATGTCTTTAATAAGAAAAAAAGTGTTGGCTCAAATAAAACCAAAGCAAAAAGAAATACTACAAAAGAAATTAAATTTAGACCTTCAACAGATG
>CENJ01109720.1_pt1 | contig 19965 bp, 20 predicted proteins | sample 356161 | NCBI WGS metagenome assembly CENJ01 (sample SAMEA2619531, study PRJEB7988) | marine metagenome | biome: marine biome (ENVO:00000447); feature: surface water layer (ENVO:00002042); material: "saline water (ENVO:00002010), including plankton (ENVO:xxxxxxxx)" | depth 5 m
AATAAAGCTGCAAAAAAGGCAACTTGTTGATCAAAATTATTAGGTCTGCTTCTTTTCGATCTAGAGGATATGTTTGAGCCAATTACACTACCTACTAAAGCTCCAATTGGTCCCAAAACTACAAATCCAAGTAGACCGCCAGTAATTCCGCCCCAAATACTCATAATTTAAATGTTTAAATTTCTATTGTTTTTTGGTTCAATGTACTTTTAAAAAGGGAGATGAACAAGTGGCAGAAAAAAGTTTACCAGCAGTTGGTTATTTAAAAATTCCTGATGATGGAGATCCTTATCTAGAGGGTTATAAATGTGGAAATTGTGGAGCAGTTTTTCTAGGTGAAAGATCAGTTTGTTCTAAATGTTTTTCTAGAGACAAAATGTCGGCTATAAAACTTCAAGAGACAGGGATTCTGCATTCCTTCTCAGTCGTTTACAGGTCCTTTCCAGGAATCGATGTTCCTTATGTATCTGCAATTGTTGATTTAGACGGTGGTGGAACTGTGAAGGGGAATCTAATAAATATTGAACCTGATCCAGAAAAAATAGACTTTGGTATGAAAGTAAAACTGACATATCAGGATGCTTTAGGAAGAAAAGATAAAGAAGGAAACTCTTACTTGAGTTATTTCTTTGAACCAGCATAAAATATACAAAAAAGGAGATATTATGAGTGATGTATACGTTTTAGGAGTTGATATGATCAAATTTGGAAGGTTTCCAGATAGAACTGTTCCAAATATTGGTGCTGAAGCTGCGTTGATGGCGCTAGACGATGCCGGCTTAACTATAAAGGATATGCAAGCAATGTATTGTGGAAACCTTGGTCAAGCTAATGCTATGGTTGGGCAGAGAATTCTACAAGAGATAGGACAAACAGGTATTCCGGTAGTTAATTGTGCAAATGCATGTGCAACTGGTGCAACAGCTTTTAGAGAAGCATGGATGTCAATCAAAGCAGGGATTTACGATGTAGTGCTTGCTGTAGGAGTTGAGCAAATGGGCAAAGGTCTTTTAGGCGGTGCTGGTGGTGGAGACGGTATTCCAAAAGAGGGTCTACTAGGCTCAGGTACTATGCCTTGTGTTTTTGCAGAAGCAGGAATGGAACATTCAAAAGATCATGGAACAACCTTCGAACAATTTGCGAAGATTTCTGTAAAAAATCATCATCATTCGACAATGAATCCCAAAGCAATGTATCAAATTGAAACTCCTTTGGATGTTGTAATGAATGCTGAAATGATTTCATACCCGAACACTAAACTTATGTGCTCTGTAAACGTTGATGGTTCTGCTGCTGCAGTCCTTGTTTCAGAAAAGAAAGCAAAAGAATTAGGAATGGGACGTGCTGTAAGAGTTAAAGCATCTGCTCTTGCAAGTGATCCATTTACAGATAGAGACTTGGTTATGCCTGACGTAAATGCATGTACAAGATTAGCTGCTGAACAGGCTTATGAAATGGCTGGAGTAGGTCCTGATGATATTAACCTTGTAGAGCTACATGATTGTTTTGCAACTGCTGAGATGCTTCATTATGAAAACTTAGGACTTTGTAAAGATGGAGAAGCAGGAAAAATGATTGATGAAGGTCATGTTGAGCTTGGAGGGAAAGTGCCTGTTAATGTTTCAGGAGGTCTTCTTTCTAAAGGCCATCCTTTAGGCGCAACTGGAATAGCAAATATTTATGAAGTATGTACTCATCTGAGGGGTGAAGCGGGAGAAAGACAAGTTGAAGGTGCAAGACTAGGTATGACTCATGTGATTGGGCTTGGTACCGCTTGCGGAATACATATTTTAGAAAAAGTCTAAATTAGTGATTATTGGCGTAACGGGAGATACGCATAATAATCTCAAAAATATTTCTACTATCTGTAGCATTTTTAATAAATATGCTACAGATTTAGTTTTTCATACCGGAGACATCTCTCTCCCGAAATCTCTACTTGCCTTTAAAGACTTGAATTGTCCTTTGAAGGCAGTATTTGGCAATAATGATATTGGAGAACAAGAGGGGTTAATAGAAGCATCAAAAAAATTTGAATGCGAAATCTCAACTGAGCCTTTTTCTATAATTATCAATGAGAAAAGGATTAAAGTTTTTCATCATCCTGAATTAATTGATGAAGAATCTCTTTCAGAATCTGACTTAATACTTCACGGACATACACATAGGTATAGGTTAGAAAAAGTAGATAAATGTATTGTTTTTAATCCTGGGGAATGTGCAGGAATATTAAAAGGAAAAAATCAGGTAGGTTTAATAGATCTTAATATTTTAAAAGCTCGAGTTGTTAACTTTTAGCATTGAATAAAGGAAGCCACCATTTTTTATTATCTAAGTACCAGTCAATAGTATGGGCTAATCCTTTATCAAAGGAGATTTTTGGAGACCAATTAAGTTCTTTATTTAGTTTTGAGTAATCAATTCCATAAGAGATGTCATGACCAGGTCTATCTTCTACATATGAAATAAGTTCCAAGAAGTTTATTTTTTTTCTTTTATTATTATCTTTAAATCTTAAATTAAGGTGATGACATATTTTTTTTGCAACATGTAAGTTTGTTAATTGGTTGCCACCTCCAATCATGTATGTGTTCATTCTTTTGCCTTTATTTGCAATGATTTCTAAAGCATTTATGTGATCAGAAACATGTAACCAATCTCTTTTTTGAAGTCCATGACCATATATAGGTAAGTTCTTGTGATTTAAAGCTGACAAAATCATTCTAGGAATAAATTTTTCAGGATATTGAAACTGACCATAGTTGTTTGAACAATTCGTGATGACATAGTCTAAGTTAAAAGTTTTTGCCCATGCCCTAACTAGGTGATCGGAACTTGCCTTAGAGGCAGAGTAAGGCGAGCTGGGATTGTAGCTTGTCTTTTCAGAAAATAATTTTTTTGATTTTCCTAAGTCGCCGAAAACCTCATCTGTAGAGATATGCATAAATAGAAAGTTACTATTAATTTTCTTATATATCCTGGAAACTTCTAATAAATTAAAAGTGCCTAAAATGTTTGTTTCCATGAATTTTTTTGGACTTTTTATAGATCTATCTACATGCGTTTCTGCAGCTAGGTGCATAATGATTTCAGGTTGAAAATCAAAAAAAATATCTTTTAATTTATTTTTTTCTAAAATTGAACATTTAATATGTTTTAAATTTTTTCTTGATTTAAGTTCTGGTAATGAAGTTTTGCTTCCAGCATAGGATAAATTATCAATAATCAAAATATCGTTTTTCTTATTTTTAGAGAGATGACGGCATAAATTTGAGCCAATGAAACCTAAGCCGCCAGTTACAAGATATTTCATGAGTAATAGATATTTTAAAGAAATTTAAAATGCTTATCTTAAAAAGTCATACAGCTTTGATAAGGTTCCTAAGATATTCTCCGTATTCAGTTTTATTATATTTTAAAGCTTGTTTTGAAACATCTTCAGAAGTTATCCAGCTATTATTAAACGCAATTTCTTCAAGACAACCTACTTTTAAGCCTTGACGTTTTTGTATGATTTCAATGAATTGGCTTGCTTCTATTAATGAATTATATGTGCCAGTATCTAGCCAAGCATACCCTCTTCCCAAATGCTCTATGCTTAATGCAGATTTTTCTAAATACTTATTGTTCACTGATGAAATTTCAAGTTCGCCCCTAGAACTAGGTTTAATAGATTTTGCTATCTCTACTACATTCTCATCGTAAAAATATAATCCAGTTATAGCAAGGTTAGTTTTAGGGTATTTAGGTTTCTCTTCAATTGAAGTGATTTTTTTATTGTCATCAACTTGTAGAACTCCAAATTCCTCTGGATTTGAAACTTGATATGTAAATACCGTTGCACCTGAATTTTTGGAAGCATTTTGTAAGTTTCCTGTGAGATTTTGTCCATAAAAAATGTTATCCCCCAAAATAAGAGATACTTGTTCATTGCTAATGAAGTTTTCTGCTAGAAGAAATGCTTCTGCTATGCCATTAGGTTCTTTTTGAATAGCATATTGCAGATTAATCCCAAAAAAACTGCCGTCTCCTAGAATTTTTTTATAAGCATCTTGGCTAAACTCATCTGTGATAATTAAGATATCCCTAATACCTGCTAGCATAAGAACAGAAAGAGGATAGAAAATCATTGGCTTATCAAAAATAGGTAATAGCTGTTTTGATACGCCAATTGTTATTGGATAAAGTCTTGACCCCCTTCCCCCGGCTAAAATTATTCCCTTAGATGTCATTTATAAAAAATTTTTTCCAAATACTATCATTAATCATTAGACTTATTCTTCCAAAAAAATATTGAAAGAATAAAAGTTATTACAAAAAATAAGCTTAGAGGTCTTATTATTCTCGACAAACCATTAGATTCTAATATTGTATTTTCTAAAAAAAATATTGAGATTATTGGAACAAGTGTGGCGTCGCCAGGGCTTTTAAGCCATAAAGAAGATAGTAAAGAAAAAGAGATGCTGAAAACCAAAACTTTTAACAACCTCTTTTTTATGAAAGAGGTAAAAAGAAAGCTAACAATAAAAGAAAGAGAAAAATATAAGATCCAAAAAAAAATCATAAAAATTTAGATATAAAATCGTCTGTCAGTTGGGTATCACCAATAATTTGTATTATTTTTTTTCTTAAAAAAACATCATCTGATCTAATATTTGATAAATGTCTTATTTTTTTGTCGTTAAAAATATATGTTGGGGGTACATTTTTAGATTCAGCAATGTCTTCTCGCCAGCTAAATATTTTTATAAATCTATTTGAGAAGTTCTTCTTTTTTTTCTCAATTCTTAGTTTTTTTAATGATTCATTTCCTAAATTTGCTTCGTTTAAGGATTTAATCAATATTTCATTATAAAGATTTTTCTTCAATAATTTTTTTTTCTGAGAAAAATAAATATCTATTAAGTAATCAACATCGTCATAAGCATAACTAATTTGATCCTCCGATAAAGGTCGTTTTAACCAATTGGAGTTAGTTTCCGTTTTTTTTAATTTTATACCATAGTAACTTTTTACAATTTTTCCATAAGACTTAATTTCACCATTTGTTAAAAACTTATCCGCCAGTTGAATATCAAATACATTCCTTGTTTTACATTGGATACATTTGCTTAGAACAGTTGTATCACTTCTGACAGAATGAAATATTTTTAAAATTTTTGTATCTTCTAAATATTTTTTTAGAATTTTTTTTGGATTTATTTCTAAACAATCAATTAAAAAAAGACTTTTTTCTGAAGAAATTTGAATTAGAGAAAGTTTTGGGAAATAAGTAGTTCTCCAATCAAATTCCGTGTCAATTCCGAACAGTTCAGATTTTGAGAGTTCTTCGTCTAAGAACTTTAAACTCTCATTGCTATCTATGAAATAAGCAGGTCTATTTTTTTTTAATTTTCTTTTAAAATAAGAAAAAATAGATTTCATTTATTTATTGATTATCTTCAAAATAATATAGCCTTTCTATATCATCTTCTTGGACCTTTTCTCCATACTGAATTTCAATTATTCTGCACTCTTCCGAATATGGATTAACTATTTGATGCCACTCATTTTTATTGATAGTAAAGATATCATCTTTTTGTAATCTGAACTCTTCCTTATCTTCTTCTGAGCCTTTACTGTAATTTACAATACATTTTCCTTTGCTTATGAACCAAATTTCATTTCTATATTGATGTTTTTGGAAACTCATTCCTTTTTTTGGAAAGATTTTTAGCTCTTTTACCTTTAAACTCTTATCAGAAAATAAGTTATGGAATTCTCCCCAGACTCTCTCTTCATTTGCATAGGTCCAATCTTTCAAGATTAAGCTAGATGAATTTTTTTTATCATTACCTCCGACTCCAAAAATGAATTCAATATTTTTTAAAGACATCTCAGGAATATTTTTTTTCGTCCTGTCTCCACCATTACAAAATTGAATTTTGTCATTAGGGTATTTTTTTTGAATTTTCAATAAACCATTAATACAGCTTCCTTGTTCATCATCTTTAAAGTCGATAACTTCATCAACATTTGATAAAGATTCTAAGATAATTTTTCTTTCAGAAAATGGAAGAAAAAATTTACCTTTTTTTTGTATCAACCACTCATCACTATTAAGAGCTACAATTAATTTTTCGCCAATTTTTTTTGCTGAATTTATATATTCAATGTGGCCACTATGGAGAGGATCAAAACCGCCGCTTATAACTGAAATGTTCACTTTTTAATTAAATTAAAGAATATAAAGATGAAAATATGATTTATTATACCGTCTTATTTGAACAATACTTTGGCAAAAAAAAATCTTACCCACAATTCTTGAGATGAAATCTATTTAAAATGATAAAAAAAAGTCTATTAATAACTGGATCTTCTGGTTACTTGGGTCAAGATTTTTTATCCGATAAAAGAATAAAAAAGTTTAAAGTAATTACATTAGATAAAGATCAAACAAAGCAACCAAATTTAAATATTGATTTAAATGATCCTAATTTAACGGGCGTTATGATAAAAAGCTTAGATGCAGGGATTAATGTCTCAATTTTAAATCTTGCAGCTACAAGATCTGATTACGCATCTTATGATGATTACATATCAGACAATATAGATGCCACAAATAATTTTTTAAGATCTCTGGAAATAGCAGGCATAAATATAGAAATGTTTATACATTTGAGCTCTGTTGCTGTTTTTGATGGATTCAAATTATTGAATAAAAATATAGATACAAAAGACCTATCCTCTGATGAAATCTATGAATATTCAAAAGCAAAGCAAGAAATATTAATTTCGGAATGGTGTAAAAAAAATGGTGTAAAACTTAAAATAATTAGACCTTCTGCTATATTCTCAAGTAATCAACCTCGTAATACAAATACGTGGAAGCTTTTCTCCTTATTAAAGTATTCTCCTGTTATATTTTCGTCGCCTGCTAAAAAATCTCTCACATTTATAAAAAATCTTAATGATAATATTTATTCTTCCCTAGATTCAGACGAAACTGGAACAATGTTGGCGGTAGAAAAACCGATATTATCTATGAATGAAATTCAAGAAATAATTTTAAAGGATAGAAAACTATTTTCTTTTAAAGTCTCAATGAAAAAAACAAGTCTACTGAGGATTTCAAATTTATTAACACGTTTTTTAGGAATTTTTGTTTCCGATCCAATATTTACTCCAAATCGAGTGGAGAAATTCTACAAAGACACCAGCAGCAATCTAATAGATGGAAACTTAGATTATGTGCAAAGTGTATGTCTTAAGGAAGCATTGAAAAAAAGCGCTTAAAACTTAAGAAGTTATTTTATTTTTTATTAAATTGGATAAATCCCAAATATTAACTTCACTTGAATCTTCAAGTTTGGTATTGGAAATACAAAAACCTACCTGATTATGCTCGCCATTTTTTATAGCAACGAAATTAAATAAACTTTGTAAATATAATTTTTGTGAATCTATTTTGATAAATTTTCCCTCGAGTGAATGACTGTATGTAAGTGTTGCAAATATGCTTTTTTCTTTTTCTCTTACATCTAGTACATCAAATAGTTTATCCTGAAACTGATCAGTTAGTTCTGAAAGAATTTTGTAAGCATTGTTTAAATCCTCTTTAGAAGAAAAATTTATTAGAAAATCTCTTGTCATTCTTGGATAAACTTCATTAAAAGGTATTTTTAACAGTTTAAGGAAATCTCTATGACTATCTAATCTCCAATAATAGATGGGTTTTGAAGAAGGCTCTTGACTTAAACCAGTTACTATAAAAATTTTATGATCTTTTAAGGAAAGATACTTTTCTAGAATATCGTCATATACCTCTAAAACATCCTTTATTGGATCAAACTTTTTGTTTAAATACCAATCAGGATTTTTCATATTGCTTTCAGAAACAAATTCAGAATTTAAAAAATAATGATGTTGAAGATGCGCTCCACAATTTAAAAAAATACTACTCAGGTCTGTTTTATATTTTTTATGTAGGTTTAGATGAAAATTTGCCAAGAAATAGTCTAAAAAAATGGGTCTATACCAAGGTTTGTTTAAAGACTTATAGAAAAATTTTAAATAGCTAAAAAAATTTTTAAAGAAAGATCCTTTTAAAATTAAAGCGAAAAAAAATAAAAATAAATCATAAAGCTTAAAATTCTTTTTATTATTATCATTTATAAGACTTGCTAAGATAGAACCTATTTTTTTTTCATAATTTGAGCCAGTTTGTGAATAGTTTGACCAAGGATCAGAAATGTAGAAAGAAGCATTATATGGGCTGTTTCCTGCGTTCATAGGACAGACACAGCCTACTTTCATACCCTTTTTTGATAAATCATCAAAAAACTGAGATGCATCATGATTATGGTTATCGCCTAAGCGGAAAACTCCATGTTCCGAGAATTCATTTGAGGTATAAAAGCTTGTCCACTGAATCCAGGGTTCAAGATAATTGAAATTCTTTTCAGAATTAGTTTTTAAAAAATTCCATTCTAAGGTTCTTTGAATATTTCTTAGATTATATTTTTCAGCATATTTTTTAAAATATTCAAAGTTTATTTCATTAAGCTGGATAATAATATTTCGCTTCATAATTTAAAAAGGTTATTGATTATATTTTCCATTTTGAAATTTTTATAGGCGTATTGATAACCTTTTTTTCCTATATCTTTTAAATTTGATTTATCTATTTCTAATAATAGTTTTTTAATATTTTTATTATTATGATCTGAAGAAAAACCACAACCAGAATCTCTTATCAATGCGTGCGAATCATTGTTAATGTCTGCAATTAAAATAACAGGAAGTTTTGCTTTCATATAGCTAAGAAGTTTTCCAGGAACTACTGGAGTTTTTACCTCTTCCGACAAAGTTATCAATCCAATATCAACCTTAGAAAGCAAAGTTTCATATTCTTCTGGTGGAATGAAGGGATAAATCCTAATATTTTTTAATGTATTTTGATCTAAATATTTGCTTAATCTTGAGACTTCAGAGCCCTCTATGAGTAAAATCAAGTCATAAACATCAGCATTTAGATATTTAAATTCTTTAATAAAACTTAATAATCCCTGAAATTGTGATGGACCTAAAATACCAGCAAATATAATATTTTTTTTATTTTCATTTATTTCAAAATTTTTCTTTAATGGAGATTTGGTATTTTTAAAGTCTATCCAGTTATGCATTATTCTAGCTTTTTTAATAAGAGCTGGATGGCTCTTTAAAATAAAATTCAAGTTACCCTGAGAATGAGCTGTTATTAAGTCCGCAGAGAAATATATTTTTTTTTCAATAATTCTGAATAACTTAATAAGAAAAGAATTTTTCAGAATATTTAAATCAATAGCAGACTGTGGGAATAAATCTTGAACATTAAATATAAACTTAGATCCTGAAAAAAATTTGATTATTGTTCCTGTTAAACCCAAAGATAGTGGAGGAGAATAAATAAAAACATAATCAAATTTTTTAAAAAAAAGCATTGCATTAAAAAAATATATTAATGGCGCCACTAAAGTAAAAAAACCCCTAAACAAATAAAGTGATGACTTTTGAAAAGGAATATAAATTCTTTTAATTTTGATGTTTTTATTCAACTCTCTTAATGAATCTGGAGGAATTCTATCTGGTTTGGAAGTGAGAACAAAAACATCGAACTCTTTTAATGCTAAATATTCGCATAATTCTGTCATTAGGTTTGCAGCTGAACCAATTGAGGGGAAAAACTGATCACTTACGACAAGTATTTTTGTTTTTTTCACTTATATTTTTAAGTAGATAGTTCTTCAACTAGATCAAAAGTTAATTCCATTGTATTAATTTCATCTAGTAAATTATCTTGATAATTCAGTTCTGGTTCTTCTGAAAGAAAAAAATCTAATTGATTTTGAAAACCAAAATCAAATTTAAAAGAATTTTTTCTGCTTTTCGCTTTGTAAATTTCCAAAACCTTGAAATCAGTAATTTTATAATGACAGCCATTTTGGATCACTTCAAAAATTTCTCTAGAATAACTTTTTGAGCCTTCAGAAAAATAAATCAGATTAGATAAACTTCCATTATCATGAGTAAATGAAGAAGAAAAATTCTCAAATCTTTTCTTTGTTGATCCTAAGCCTGAAGCACTAAGCTTTTTAATCTTAGATTTAGAAATATATTTTATCAAATCGATAAAATGAGAGCATTCTGCTATCACTCTATTCCCTCCTTCTTCTTCATTATAAAGCCAATGGTCTTCATCTATTTTTCCCGCATTTACTCTTATATTAATAATCATAGGTGATTGATAGTCTAGGTTTTCTAAAAGCTTTTTTATAATTTTTGAGTACCTTCTATTGTGACCAATTATTATTTTTGGCAGCTCTTCTTGATTCTCTAGAAAAAGTTTTAAACTATCCAATTCTTCTCTAGAGGTACACAAAGGTTTTTCTATTAAAAGGGCTTTTTTATATGATATTGAAGATTTTATTGTATCTAAATGATCTGAATGTCTTTCTAAAGAAATAATATGACTTATTTCACTGTCTTCAAAAATATCTTCTTTATTTGTAGAGCAAAAGCCGAAGGAAAATTTCTGAGATACATGATTTGCCTTCAAGGGTGATTTTGAAACTAATGTTTTTAAGTTTGCTTTTTTAATTTTTTTTAACACAGGTAAAAAAGTCATCACAGCATGGTTTCCTGCACCAATTACGCCTAGATTAAACTTGTGATTGGCGGACGAAGTTTTTTTTATATTTTTTATATATTTCTTTTCCAAGTTTTCTTCTGAGTTGGAGAAGTTTAGGACTACTCCTAGATTATCTTGATTTCTTCCAGAAATAAGATCTTCATATAATGAGATTGACTCTTTAAAATCTTCTTCGCGAGTGATAATGCTCTTAATATCTATCAAGTTTTGTTCAATTAGTCTTATAAACTCTTTCAAGTTTCTTTCTTGTGTCCATTTAATAATGTCTTCGGGATAATCCTCTCCTTGGACTTCATATCTAGGATCTAAGGCGCCATATCCTCCTGATTTAGAAACAATAATAGATGCCTGTTTTTCCCACATTAATTGCCTATCAATTGAAATATCTAAATTTCCTAGAACAACGATAGAGCCATTATTATTTATAACATCTAAGGCGTGTATTAACGGTTTATTATTTTGAACAGCGCAAGCAATGATCACTAAGTCGACGCCAGTAGAATATTTAGATTTGATGTATGTATTAAATTCTTCTTCGAAATTAAATGATTTGATTCCATTTTTTTTTAAAAGATTAGATTTAAATTCGTTTGGATCATAACTCATAACATCACTTCCATAAGCTTTTAAAATTTGAGAACTTATATTGCCTAGCAATCCTGATCCTAGAACTGCTACAGAGGAACCGCCGAGCTGGACATTACTTAACCTACAAGCATGCATTGAAATACAGCCCAACATCCCAAAAGCACTCTCTTTAAGAATATTTTCTTTTGCATGAGCCAACATCATTTCCGGGACAACAATGTACTCTGAATGCGAGGCAAATCCTGAACCAATAGCTGAAACAAAATCTCCTTCTTTGAAATTTTTTATTTTTTTTCCTACTTCTATAACTCTTCCGCTTGCGCTATAGCCTAATGGGACAGGAGTATCTAGTTTATTCAGCGACATCTGGATAGCCTCAGAAAAACTGGTTTGCTTTGCTTTATCAAGAACTCTTTTGACGAGATCTGGTCTCTCAAGAGCTTTTCCAAAAATATTTTTTTTTGCTAAATTTATCATTGAAGCTTCTGTTCCTAAGCTAACAGCAGAAAAAGAAGTCTTAATTAAAATTTCATCTTCTCTTATCTTTGGGTAAGGTAGATTTTCTATAGAGATTTGACCCGAAGAATAATTCTGAATTAATGTTTTCATAAATATTTTAATTTCTAACTGCAGAACTCATTCCGGGAGGAAAATCAGTTGATTTGGAAATTTCGTCTTCAAACAAGTCAAACCATTCAAGAGTTAGTAAAAAACCATCTTCAAAATCAAAAAAAGGTGAATAACCTATTAGTTTATTTGCTTTTGATATAGAAGCTAAGAGCCTAGGTTTTGTATCCCATTTTCTCCTTGATTTGAAAATAAAATCTAAATCGTTATTTGTAACTTTTTTTACTAATTTTGCCATCTTTATTATCGATGTCTCTTTCCCAGATGCTAAGTTGAAGTTTTCACCTATAGCAGATTTATAAAATCCTGATCTAACTAACCCCTGAACCAGATCTAGGCAAAACGTAAAATCTCTTGTTTCTTTACCGTCGCCGGTAATTGGAAGGGCTTTATTATTTTTAGACCAAAATAAGAAGTTTGGAATTACGTTTCTGTATTGACCAGGAACCTCTCCAGGACCGAAAGAATTGAAGAATCTACAATTCACTACCTTTAAACCGTAATGATGATGATAAAAATTACAGTACATCTCTCCAGTCATTTTATTTATCTGATAGGGAGTCGTAAGGTGCATTGAAATGAAATCTTCTTTCAATGGAAGTTTTGGATAGGAACCATAAATTGCGCAACCGCTTGAAGCATAAATAAATCTTTCAACCTTTGTAAGAGTTGCATATTCAAGAAGTTTTATATGCCCTATTACATCTACAAGTGCAGAGTTTTCGGGGAAGTCTACTGAATTTTGATTTGCAAAAAAAGCTGCTAAGTGAAAAACAATATCAGGCTTTTCTTTAAACGCCCTTTTTAAATCAGAGTCATTCCTAATGTCTCCTTGAACAAAAATCAAGTTATTTAGGGAAGGTAAATTCCATGGATTATCGTCTTTTATGGCAGAAAGATTATCTAAAACTATTACTTTTCCTTTTTTTCCAACAAGACTAGATAAACAGGTAGTCAAATTGCTACCTATAGCCCCTGCTCCACCAGTAACCAAAACTGTTTTACTTTTATAGTAATTTTTTAAATTCTTTTCAAAATTACATTTCTTAAGATAATCAGCACATATTTTTTCTCTAAAATTATTTTTCATATTGGGAAATTACCTTGTCTATGATTTTTTTTGAAGAATTGCCATCTCCAAATGGATTTTTTATATTTGACATTTTTTTATATAAAGTATGATTTTGAATAAGTTCTAATGTTTTATTATAAACTCTATCCTCATTTGTACCGACCAATATGCCTCCTCCTGCCTCTAATATTTCTGGACGCTCCGTAGATTCTCGCAAAATAAGTATTGGTTTATTAAAAGAAGGGGATTCTTCTTGAAGACCTCCACTATCAGAAAGTACTAAATCTACTTCATCTAATACCTTGATCAACTCAAAATAATTCATGGGGTTAGTAAGAGTAATATTTTCAGTATTTTTGAAATAATTTTCTGCTACCTTGCTTACATTAGGATTAGGATGAACTGGAAAAGTAATATGTATGGGGACGTTTTTCAATAGTCTTTTGACAGCCTTAAAAACTTCTATAAGTTTAGTTCCATGATTTTCTCTTCTGTGAATAGTCAGCAGAATTTTCTTAAAGTTTTTTGGATATAAGGCTTTTTTTGAGGGGTTGCTTGTTCTTGTTGTTTTTTGATTATCTATCTTATTTTTAATTAAGTTGACTGAGTCTACAACGGTATTTCCAACTACCGAAACCTTTTGAAGAGGAATCCCTTCATTTAAGAGATTTTTTTTTGAAGTTTTAGTAGGGCAAAAGTTATGATTTGCAATTAAAGATAAGGTTCTTCTGTTAAATTCTTCAGGAAAAGGTGTGTCAATATCGTTCGTCCTTAGTCCTGCTTCTATATGAAAAACTGGCAATTGATTATAAAAGGAAACAATGCCTGCTACAAAAGAAGATGTTGTATCCCCCTGAACAAAAGCACCTTGAAAATTTTTAACTGAGATTACTTGTTCTAGCTTAGTAAATAAATTAGAAGAGAGGTTACCCAAAGACTGGTTTTTCTTCATAACATTCAAGTTAATATGATGTTTTAGGTTAAAGTAAGGCAAAACACTTTCCGCCATCTCTTTGTGCTGTCCTGTAAGAAGAATTTTAAATTTAATCTTTCTTTTTCTCATTTCTAGGCATATTGGCGCCATTTTGATAGCTTCAGGTCTAGTTCCGATGACGATTAAAAACGGTTTCATGATTTTCTTAAAGGTGCCTTAAATAAATGATTTGCAAGTATAAGCGTAAATAGAGGGTAAATAACTACAACAAGACTTAAAAAAAATAAATTGAATGAGGACAGCACCAAAGACATAAAAAATGGAGGCCATATCAGAATACAAAAAATATGACCTTCTTTTGCCTTTGTATAAATCCAAGCAGTCAATATTAGGAACAAAGATGCGATTAAAATGCCCCCTATTGCTCCAAAATCTAAAATGAAAGGAGTTAAGAACGATGTTGTATTAAAAGCTTCTGATGCCAAAAGACCATATTTTTCATCCGGATTTAAAGCAAGAAGGTTTTTAATTGCTGAAGGTAAAATATTTGTTAAAGAATAATTAAGTCCGATCGAAAAATCAGGGGCATTTAAAAGATTTAAATCCATATTCATAATAGGAGTCGAAAGGTAAAGAAAAAAAGGAATTAAAAAAAGAAAAAATATATTTGTATTTTCCAAACCTACAAATGCAGCATTATTTGTTAAAACCTCCAAATCAAAGTCACTGTATCTGAGAACTTGAATTAAGCTAAACAGTAAAATAAATAAAAAAAACATAAGGAAGCTAAATATTAATTGTTTGAGATGTATCTTCCTCAACAATAAGTACATACCAATTGGATGAAGTATCATTACTAATCCATTTCCCCTACTAGTTTCAAGTAAAAAGGAAGATATCAAAAAATAAGATCCGATTATGAATACATATTTTTTATGCGCACTTTCTCCAAACATCAAAATAAGTAAACAAGCTACTAACCCGAATGATCTGATCATATTAAAAAATCCTGATACCGAAGGAATAACAAAATCAACGTATGTTCTTCCATCTCCAATAATTACCCAATAAAGAGGAAATCCTCCTAAAAAAATAGTTGCACAAATAAAATAAAATATATGAGATAAAAAAATTAGTATGAGAAGATTTTTTAGGGCAAAGAAATTGATTTTTTCTATTAAGAATTTATCTAAATTTTTAGATTGAAGGCTATATGACTTAAATAATATTAAAAAAAATAAAAAAATAAAGATTAGATAAGAGAGGGCTAAAATACTGATATTAGAGATTTTAAAGAGATCATTAGAATTAGCTCCAAGAACATATGCCGTTAATATTCCAAAAATCCAAGGGAGGCTAAAAAGAAAAATTGGTGAAATATACATTTTTTTAAAAATTAAAATATTTACTTATAAGATTTTTGAACTTTCTTTGATGCACCAATTTCCAGGCAATGTTAGAAAAAGATAAAAGATATAAGAGAAAAAAATGAATTGATTTTAAAGCTCTTTTCCTAAGCACTTGTCGACCTTCAAATATTCTTCCTTCGCTAAATAGGTATCTAGATTTATAGTAATCTCCTCGCATGAAAGCTTGCTCAAAAATTGCTTTATTATCCTTAAAAAGCTCTTCATGATTTATTTTTAAATAGTCTAGAGTTATGAATCTTTCAGGAGCCCAGTTTTTGATATGACGATTGGTTAATGATTCTTCATAAACTCTGTAAGATCCCAATACTTGTTTTTGAACTTTTACCGGAGAAATAGCACAAATTTTCATAAACAAATTGTATTCTTCTGAAGCGGTGAATCTGTGATCAAAATTCAAACCATGTTTAGCTAGAAAGTTAGCATTTATGATTGGGGTTACCATATTGATTTCAAAGTTTTTTAATTGTTCTAAAAAAATATTACCTGAAGAATATTTTGGAATTTGTTTTCGAAAGGCCTTACCTCTCTCATCTATTTCTATAACCCCGGCATAACCTAAAGCAAAATCTGTTTTATCAATTTCTGAAAGCTGTAAATCTAACTTGTTTGGCATCCATAAATCATCAGTATCAATAAAAGTCAGCCATTCTCCCGTAGAGAGACTTACAGCTTCTGCCCTAGCCTTCCCTAGATTGATAAGGGATGAGGAATTGAATATTTTTATTTTTTTTCCAAAAGATTCTGCTATTTTTTCACTTTTATCGTTAGAAGCATTGTTAAAGAAAATTATCTCCCAATCTTTAAAAGATTGGTTAAATATAGAATTTAAAGAATTTTTTAAAAATGCTTCTCCGTTATGACAATTTACAATTACTGAAACTTTTGGCATTAATCAAAAAAACTTTTAATAGAGTTGATGACATGATTAATGTCTTTTTTGGTAAGTTCAGGATGCAAAGGAAGAGATAAAATCTCTTCGCCAAAAATTTCGCTGTTTTTAAGCCTATATTTTGTCTTAAATTTAGAAAGCAAATGATTTGGTTGGTAATGAAAGCCCGTTTGGATTGATTTTTCTTCAAGATATTTTTTTAGCTTATCTCTTTGTTTATTCAAGACTCGTAAAGGAAAAATATGTTGATGATTATTTTCATAATTAATTTTTAATAACTGTAAGCCATCGATTTTTTTTAAGTTGTGAATATATGATTCCACTACTTTCTTCCTTTTGTCTTTAAATGAATCAATTTTTTTTAATTGCTCTCTACCCATTGCAGCAAAAAGATCGCTTAGATGGTATCTCCAGCCTTGTTCTTCTACATCAAATTGCCAGCTTCTTGTTTTGGAATATCTTCTTGCTGAGTCACCTTTTACTCCAAGAAGCCTTATATCTCTGAGCTTTGAAAAAACCTTTTTGTCTCCTGTTAAGATTGCTCCACCTTCTCCACAAGTGATATTTTTTATTCCATCAAAACTAAAGCAAATTATGTCGCCCTTATGTCCAACCATATATTTGTCAAAATAGGATCCAAAACTGTGGGCGGCATCTTCAATAACTCGTAGATTATTTTTTTTTGCAAACTCATAAACTTTTCCCATTTGGTCTGCATTACTTGCATAATGGACCGGCATGATTGCACGCGTTTTGCTAGAAAGTCTTTTTTTTGCATCCAAAATATCTATGAAACCAGTGTCAATATCTATGTCGCAAGGAACAGGCGTTGCTCCAGAGGCGGTAATTGCTTGAAATGATGCAACATAAGTAATACTAGGAACAAGAACTTCGTGATTTGAATTTATATCGCAAGCTTGCAAGGAAAGGTGAAGAGCTGCTGTTCCAGATGAAACAGCGATAACTTTTTTTGAAGTCTTAATGTAATCTTTAAGTTCCTTTTCAAACAACTCAACCTCAGGACCCATTCCGAGGTAGCTATTTGAAATTACTCTACTCAAAGCGGCTTTTTCTTCTTTTCCAACTGATGATTTAGAGAGTTTAATCATTATTATTAAAATTAAATGTATCTAAAGGAGTATTCGATGCTTCATCGGGATCATGGGGGTAATCAGCAATATTTAAGAGCATATTTGTGTTCTTGATGCCCATAAAAGCAAGCCAAATTCCAGGAGGGATAGTCAATCTGCAATAGTTTTCTTCGCCTAAAATAAATTTTTTTAATTTGGTCTTATCAAAATTAGCAATATTAGAGTCATGAGCAAAAAAATGTATTTCACCCAATGGAACGATTAAATTTAAAGTTGTTGAACGATGTTTTTTCCATCCTTTGATCTTTCCTTTTTTTACAAACGAAAAATATGCTTCTCCAAAAGCGTTGAATTCTTTATCAGATGATTTGATGCCATGCCAAACATCGCCTAGAGGATTTGGGATTTTCCTTAAAGGGGTATAGCTTATAGAGTCAACTAAGGTCTTGCCCATAATAATTTTTTATTTCCTGCTTTATTCTCAAAAGATTTGATTTGATTTAATGTTAAATCAACTAAGTCATCTTCACTCTTCAAAAAAGAAAAATACCATTCTGAAACAAAATTAATCATCTCTTTAAAATTCAAGACGGGTGACCATTTAAGCAAATTATTTGCTTTTGAAATATCTAATTGCAAAAGTCCAGCTTCAGGGAAGTCTTCATCCTTTATAATTTTATATGGATTTTTGATTTCAAAATATTTTGACATTTCTAAAATAACATCTTCAACAGTTCTTGTATCATTATTTTCAGGTCCAAAATTGAAGGCTTCACCATTTAAATCTCTTTTTTCATATATCGACTTTGCTAAATAAAGATATCCAGATAAGGGTTCAAGAACATGTTGCCAAGGTCTTGTTGAAAGTGGATTTCTTAAAGAAACAGGTTTTTGTACTTTCCACGATTTTATAGAGTCAACAATAAGCCTATCTTTTGCCCAATCTCCCCCGCCTATAACATTTCCAGCTCTTCCAACTGCAAGAGTAATATCATTTTTATTTTTTAAATAAGTTCTAAAAAAAGAACTTATAAGGATTTCTGCTGCAGCCTTTGAAGAGCTATATATATCTTTGCCGCCTAAAAGATCATTTTCTTTATAACCTTCTTCTTTTTCAACATTTTCATAACATTTATCGCTCGTTATTATCACAGCAGCGCATTTCCAATTTACCTTAGAAATTACTTTCAATAAATTAGCTGTTCCTAAAGTATTTGAAGAAATAGTTTCAATAGGGTTTATGAAAGATTCAGAGACTATTGGCTGAGCTGCTAAATGGAAAATAAAGTCTGGTTTATTATCTAAAATAATATTTTCTAAAGAAGAGCTATCGTTTAAATTACAAAAATGATGAGATATCTTCTTTTCTAAATTTAGAATCTCAAAAAGAGAAGGATTAGTTGGTATATCTTTTGAAAGACCTATAACGTTTGCTTCAAGTTGTAACAACCATTGACTTAACCAAGATCCCTTAAACCCAGTATTACCAGTTACCAAAACATTTTTATCTTTGAAAATATTCCCAAACATATATTCATCACCTTATTTTCCAGGGAGGGTTACCAGATTCCCATAAGGCTTGAAGCTCATTTTTATCCTTTAGAGTATCCATGCATTTCCAAAATTCTTTATGGCGGAAAGTCATTAATTCGCCCTCATTGGCTAATGATTGAAGAGGTTCTTTTTCTAAAGAAGTATTATCTGAGTTTAAATAGTCAAAAATGTTATTGGTAAAGATAAAGAATCCTCCATTTATCCATGAATTTGAATCATTTGGTTTTTCCACGAAAGAGGTCACCTTATCATTTTCGCTTGTAAAAACCCCAAATCGTTCAGTGGGCAAGACGCTAGTCATAGTTGCTGTTTTACCATGTGATTTATGAAAATCCTGTAGAGCTTTTAAATTTACGTTTGATAAGCCATCTCCATAAGTAAGCATAAAGTCTTCATTACCAATGACATTTTCAGCTCTTTTTATTCTTCCACCCGTCATAGTACTCTCGCCAGTATCAAGAAAAGAAATTTTCCAATCTTCAGAAGTATCATTAATCAGTTCTTTTTTCCCATTCTTAAAGTCAATTGAAAATTCTTTCGAGTTATGCGGATAGTTCAAGAAATATTCTTTGATTAAATTTCCTTTATAACCTAGAAGAATCACAAACTCTTTAAAGCCAAAATGGTAATAATGTCTCATAATGTGAATCAATATTGGAATTTGTCCAATTTCTACCATTGGTTTAGGTATTGAATTAGTTTCTTCAGAAAGTCTCGTTCCTAGACCTCCAGCTAAAATTACTACTTTCATCAAGTGATTTTACTATTAATAGCGAATGATATTCTGAGAATATTAACTTTTTTGGAAAATATGCAGTTGGTTTTTTGCTCTTCTGTAAAAAATCTGTCTTCCAAAAATTCTTGGACTGAACTTTATTAATTGCAAATTACAACTTTGGTCTTGATTATAATAGAAACTTTTTCTTAATTTCATATAACTCGGAAGAAACTCTACAAATTCATTTTTTGTTCTTAGGAAACCCCATAGCGTGTGATATTTGAAAAGATTGAGATTAAAGTTCTTTAGAATAAAGTTTTTAATTTTAGCTATTAATAACTTAGAGAGTGATCTGCTTTCTTGCTCCCAAATAAAAATGAAACCATTTTTTTT
>CENJ01000177.1_pt1 | contig 19946 bp, 20 predicted proteins | sample 356161 | NCBI WGS metagenome assembly CENJ01 (sample SAMEA2619531, study PRJEB7988) | marine metagenome | biome: marine biome (ENVO:00000447); feature: surface water layer (ENVO:00002042); material: "saline water (ENVO:00002010), including plankton (ENVO:xxxxxxxx)" | depth 5 m
CGAAGCCCGCTGACATTCAGCGGTCCGCCACGACCGTGGAACGCGTCATCCTCGCTGGCAAATTCGCAATGTTCAGCACGCCGGAAATAGGGAAGAACGTCCGCATAGCTCCAGCCGGTGTTGCCGCGTTGTGCCCAGCCGTCATAATCGGCCTGCTGACCCCGCACATAGAGCATGGCATTGATCGCCGAAGACCCGCCAAGGACCTTGCCGCGCGGCTGTTTGATCCGCCGGTTGTTGCTGGCCGCATCGGGTTCGGTCTCGAACATCCAGTTGACCGTCGGGTCAACCATCGTCTTGATATAGCCTGCCGGAATATGGATCAGCGGGTTGCGGTCCTCGCCGCCAGCCTCGAGTAGAACGACGCTTACCGCCGGGTTCTCGCTCAACCGCGCGGCCAGCACACATCCGGCAGAACCACCGCCGACAATCACATAATCTGCATTCATCATCTGCCGATCGTGCCGACTGTAATGCGCCGCTGCAACCGCAAAACAGACCTCCGGATGCGGAACGCCACGGGCAAGCGCTTCGGCATGACAAAGCCGGTCATTGGGCGTAGGCTCGGCGCATTCCGTTCCACTCCAGCATTGCCCGGAGCCGACCTGTCCCGATGGACCCGATTCTGTTCTTCCTGTTCGCTGCCGGGCTCACTGGCGGGTTCGTCAATGGCCTTGCCGGCTTTGGAACGGCGCTGTTTTCGCTTGGATGGCTGCTTCAGGTGATGCCGCCGCGCGAGGCGGTGGCGATTGCGCTTGTCTGCTCGCTGGTCACTGGCGTGCCGGGGGTCTGGCAGGTGCGTGCCAGCATCAAAGCTGGAAGTCTGGCTCTGGTGGTGGGGCCGGCACTGGTCGGCATTCCTTTTGGCTTTGTGGCGCTGAACTGGATCGACGCATCTGTGCTGTCCGTGTTTCTCGGCGGCATGCTGCTGATCTATGGTGGTTATTTCGTCTTTCGCCGCAACCTGCCGACCATTGAGGGGCGGCTGGGGTTTGTTGAAGGCGGGCTTGGATTTCTGGGTGGCATTCTGGGGGCGATGGCCGGACTGTCAGGGGCCTTGCTGTCGATGTGGCTGGCCATGCGCCCCTGGCCGAAGGCGGTGCAGCGGGCCATCCTGCAGCCGTTCAACATGGTCATCCTGGCGCTGGCGACGGCGATGCTTGCCCTCGATGGCGGGTTCACCATGCCGGTACTGGTCAATCTTGCGCTGACACTTCCGGCAAGCCTTGTCGGCGCGGCGGCCGGGCTGGCATTGTTCCGCCGTCTGAGTGATGCGATGTACCGGCGGCTGCTGATTGGTTTGATGCTGGCCTCTGGCCCGTCGCTTCTGATCCGCACGATGTTTGGCTAGTCATCTGGCAGGGAGGGCTGCATGAAAACTGATCTGATGTCACCGGACGGGCTGGCCCGCTGTTTCGGCAACAGGCCGGGTCAGGATGTGCTGGCCCATTACCATGACACCGAATGGGGCGTGCCGGTTCATGATGACAGGCATCTGTTCGAGATGCTGACCCTTGAGGGCGCGCAGGCCGGTCTCAGCTGGGAGGTCGTGTTGAAAAAACGCGCCGGCTATCGGGCCGCCTTCGATGATTTTGATATCGCGAAAGTCGCCGGAATGAGCGATGCAGAATTGCTGGCGCTTCGCGAAAATCCAGCCATCGTGCGCAACAGGCTGAAGATCGAGAGCACCCGCGGCAATGCCCGCGCGCTGCTGCAGATCCAGGCCGAGCATGGCAGCTTTGCAAATTATCTGTGGGCCTTTGTCGAGGGCAGGCCGGTGGTCAATCATTTCGCCAGCCTTGCCGAAGTGCCGGCCTCCACCGCGCTCAGCGACCGGATTTCGAAAGCGCTGAAAAAAGACGGTTTCCGCTTTGTCGGCACAACCATCATCTATGCCTTTATCCAGGGCATCGGCATGGTCGATGACCATGTTGCGGCCTGCTGGTGCCGGTCGGCCAAGGGCTGATTGCCGGACGCCCTCGATTGACGCGGCGGTGCGAAGCCCCCATCTGGCAAAGTCGAACGGGTTGCAACGGGTGGTATGATGACAGGGTTCGATGATGCCGGTTTCATTTTCGGTCAGATGGACCAGCTTGCGCGCGCCAAGCTCGCGCTGATCTTCGCCATCCATCTCGTCTGCTTTGTGGCGCTGCTTCGTGTGGCTGCCACGCAGCCCACATCCTTTCTGCAAAGGGCGCCGTTTCTTGTCGGCAGTCTTGCCGGTTCAGCGGTGGGTGGGGTGCTGCTGGGCGGGTTTGTGGTTGCGGCAAGCATCCTTGCCGGACGGCATAGCGGGCTGGCCACGGTGCTGTTTCTGAATGCCGGCGTGATCAGCCTTTATGTCATCGAATTCACCATCCTGCTGTCGCGCGGCTTCTTCCGCCGTTTGCTTGACGACGCGCTGCAGCCTGAAATCCGCGTGGCGATCAGCTTTATCGTGATGGTGAATGCTGGCTACTTCACCCTGATGTTTCTGAAAGATATCCTGCTGAGCGACAGTCTGGGAGTGCGCTGACATGGCGAATGATCAAAAGAACACCTGCGAAATCCTGTCAGCGGACGAGGGGGTCGGCGAGTTCCGCCGTGACTTCGTCTGCATGAATGATTCGCTTCATGAGAATATGCAGGACAATCCAGAGATCATCATCCTCTATGTCGCCATGGTGATCTTTGTGATGGTGTTCCTGAAGATGGTCACGCGCGCGCCGCGCGGCACCAAAGGCGGACCTGACAGCGCCGCCGAAAGAAGCACCGAAGAGAAGAAAGACTGACTGGCTGGCAAGACCGGTTTGGCGATCAGAGGATGCCGTAGGTGCGGTCGCGAAGATACTGGGTGGCAGCCTTGCGGTTGCCAAGGGCCTTCAGTTCGTCCGCATGAACCGGCCGGCGCATTGTCAGCGAGACCGTGCTTCCGATCAGTTTGCAGATTTCCCGGAACATCAGTGAATAGGCCAGCGTCAGGCTGATCTTCCGTGCCGCCTGGAAGAGCAGCGAGTTCTGTCCGGAAAACAGGAACGGCACGGTCACGGTATCCTGCTGCGTCGCCAGCTTTGCGGCGAAAGTCTTCCATTCCTTGTCGTAGGCGTCGCCAACCAGTTTGGGTGCCAGCGAGATGGCACCAGCCGGAAAGATGATCACCGCCCCGCCGTCGCGAAGATAGGCAGCGGCATCCTGACGGGTCTCGATATTGGTGGCGAGCGCCGCTTCGGTTTCGTCAAAATCGATCGGCAGAATCTTGTCCATGGTGGCTGGCGCCTGTTTCAGCACACGGTGGGTGATAATCTTGTAGTCAGACCGCACCTCGGCCATCAGAGCGCAAAGCACCAGCCCGTCGATCACGCCATAGGGGTGGTTGGCGACGACGAGGGTCGGGCCGCTCCGCGGGATCACGGCTCCAGCTTCACGGCGCAGGTCGATATCGATATTCAGCTTGTCGAGCGCGTCGGACCAGAACCCTGCATAGGGGCGGCCTTCTTCCACATAGTCGAAATAGAGCTTCCGGATTTTCGGCTGTCCGCTGAACCGCTCGATTGACCGGATGAGTGTATTGGCGATCGGGCCCATCTCACCGTCTGCGAAGCTGAATATGGGATGTGCCGGCTGCGTCATCTGCATTCCATACGGTCCTGAGGCTCTCTGTTAGGAGGGAAATATCACCGATTTACGACAACAATGTTACACCAGTTTCACCGCAACCGCGGCGAATTCATGGCATTTTTCGAGCTAAATTGGGAGCCTCTACAGAGCGCACAGACGGAATTGAGGCGGTGGGGCGATGGCGGGACCACCATGGCGTCCGCGCCGATGGCCGCCAGAACACACTTGTTCGTAGTTTGAAATGGGGAATTTGTGCCAATAGAGAGCAACACGGCACTCAATTCGGTATTCCATGATATATTTTTCAAGATATTGTTAATATTTAATTTTTTACAAATTTGTAAGAATTTCGTTACCAATCTTGCTGAAATGTTAAAACTGTTTTTCATCCTGTAACATGCTGAAAATAAACATAAAAAAGGTGGTTTCCTATTGTTGGCCCAAAATGGGTCCGTTAGCAATTGCGCCATGCCGGTGTGACTTCATACAGTGACTGCGTGACGGGTGGGTCATAATGTCGCGAAAGCACAGATGATTCGTCCGTACCTTTTCGTTAACGGAGGTACAAAATGAAACTCTTCTCGGGTAAAGCCACGAAAACGGCGCTGATTGCGGCGGCGTTGGCTATCACACCCAAAGTTGCGTTTGCTGCAGAAAACCTTGCGAGTGACGACTTCGTCGGCATTTCGTTCTGGTTGATCTCGATGGCGCTGGTCGCTTCGACCGCGTTCTTCTTCATCGAAACGCAGCGCGTGGAAGGTAAGTGGAAGACTTCGCTTACCGTGTCCGGTCTCGTGACCCTGGTCGCAGCCGTGCACTACTTCTACATGCGTGATGTATGGGTCAACACTGGCGCAACACCGACAGTCTATCGTTACATCGACTGGCTGATCACTGTTCCGCTTCTCATGATCGAGTTCTATCTGATCCTGCGCGCCATTGCCAACGTCTCGTCTGGCATTTTCTGGCGTCTGACGGTCGGTACTCTGATCATGCTTGTCGGCGGTTACGCCGGCGAAGTGGGCTACATGAATGTGTGGCTCGGCTTTGTAATCGGCATGGCCGGTTGGTTCTACATCCTGTACGAGATCTTTGCTGGTGAAGCCGGCAAGCTTTCTGCAGAGCAGGCACCAGAGTCGGTCAAGTCGGCATTCTCCACCATGCGTTGGATTGTAACCATCGGCTGGGCGATCTATCCGCTCGGCTACTTCTACGGTTACCTTGCAACCGGTGATCCGGCTAGCTCCGCTGACTCGCTCAACGTGATCTACAACCTGGCTGACGTGCTGAACAAAATTGCGTTCGGTGTGATCATCTGGAACGTTGCGGTCACCGAGACCGAGGCGAAGGCCTAACTGACCTAAAGTTGCGGGGCAGCGCCTGGCGTTGCCCCCTTCCTCCTTGGATTTTTCCTTTTTGACGATCCGAACCGCGTGGAAAGAACAAAGCTGGGGCCGATGACCAACCTCTCCACACCATCGAACGAAATCCTCCGAGACGCCAGAAACGGCGCGGCCATTTCGCCTTCGACTTCGGAAATCATCCATGACTTCATTATCGAGCGTATGCCGCAGGCGGGTCAGCCCCTGGCCGAGGCTGCAGCGCATCACTTCGCCTCGCCTGGCAAGATGCTGCGTGCGAAGATGGCGCTCAGCGCCGCCGACCTGCTGAAGGTCGACAGGCCTGCAGCCCTGCACTGGGCGGCAGCCATCGAGGTTCTCCATAACGCCTCGCTGATCCATGACGACATCTGTGATGGCGACAGGTTGCGCCGCGGCCGTCCGGCGGTGTGGTCGCAGTTCGGACGGGATGTCGCGCTGACCCTTGGCGACTGGCTTGTGGCGCTGTCCTTCGAGCTTGCCGCAGAGGCGGCACAGCGCGCGCAGACCCCGATGCTGGTGAAGATCCTGGCCACACATATGAAGACCACCACCCTTGGTGAGGCGCGCGAATTCGATCTGCAGCCGGTGACCGACTGGCAACATTACCTTCAGGGCGCCGGTGACAAGACAGCACCGCTGCTGACCGCGCCGATCGAGGGTGTGGCGACGATGGCGCTTCATGGCGGTGCGGCACCAACGATCGGTGCCTGTTTCCGGGCGCTTGGAAATGCCTATCAGATCGGCAATGACATTCTGAATTTCTCTGGTCGCGACGGCGCCGACACCTGCGGGTCGGACCTTGGCAGGCGTGCCCCGAACGGTGTTGTCGTGCTGTTCCGCGATTACCTCGACGATTCGCGCCGTGCGGATTTCGACGACTGGTATCGCAGCGGCAGTGACGACGGGTTTGAAGACTGGCTCGCCGCGCTTCGTACGTCGCGGGCCCCGGCCGAGGCTGCGCGGCGGATGAACATGATGCTGGATGATGCCAGCCGCCTGTCCGAATCCCTGCCGGCCGAGCTGTCCGCCGTGATCAGGCCTATACAGCAGCTTCTCCAGCAGGTATGTCTGAAGTCAGTGGCATCTTTGAAACAGGGCTGACGCACCAGATATGAATCCGGCCCCAACGGCGTCTTCGTCCAGCGCGGACACATCATCAGTTATCACCAGCGATGTTCTTGTCATCGGTGCCGGTTTTGGCGGCATCGCTGCGGCTCTCAGAATGCGCGCACGTGGCCATTCAGTGACCCTTGTCGACAGGTTGCAGGCCATTGGCGGCCGCGCCCAGGTGTTTGAGCGGGGCGGCTATCGCCATGATGCCGGTCCGACGGTCATCACCGCGCCCTTCCTGTTTGACGAATTGTTTGAATTGTTTGGCGAGCGCCGCGAGGACCATCTCGATTTCCAGCCGCTTGACCCGTGGTACCGGTTTCATTTCGACGATGGCAGCCAGTTTGACTATCGCGCCACGGTCGAGGATACGAATGACGAGATCAGGCGGTTTTCCCCGCGTGATGTCGCCGGCTATGCCAGGCTGTTGGAAACATCGCGGCGAATCTTCGAGGTCGGCTTCGAAAAGCTTGCTGACAAACCCTTTACCAGATTCACCGCAATGCTGGCACAGGTGCCATCGCTGCTGAAGCTTCGCAGCTACCGCACCGTGGCCGGGCTTGTGAACAGTCACATCAAACACCCGCTTTTGCGGCAGGCGTTCTCGATCCATCCGCTGCTGGTTGGCGGCAACCCGTTCACCACGACCTCGATCTACGCGCTGATCCACTATCTTGAGCGGCGCTGGGGCGTGTTTTTCTGTATGGGCGGCACCGGCAAGCTTGTAGCCGAACTTCACCGGCTTCTGGAGCGGAGCGGTGTGCGGGTCGAACTTGGTACCGATATCGCGCAAATCACCCTGGCCGGGGGGCGGGCAACTGGTGCCGTGTCTACCGACGGGCGGCAATTTACGGCCGAGCGGGTGATCTGCAACGGTGATCCGCCAACGGTCTATCAGCAGATGTTGCCTGGCGAGTCGCGTTCGAAACGGGCGCTCCCCGAGTCCGCAACAACCTATTCGATGGGTCTCTACGTCCTGTTCTTCGGTACGAAGCGCAAATATGAGGATGTGGCGCACCACACCATCTGGATGGGGCCGCGCTACCGCGAACTCCTGGCTGATATTTTTGACCGGAAAATTCTGGCCGATGATTTCTCGCTGTATCTTCACCGGCCGACCGCCACCGATGACAGCTTTGCGCCTGACGGCTGTGACAGCTTCTATGTCCTGTGTCCGGTGCCGAATCTTCTTGGTGATGTCGATTGGCAGCAGGAAGGGCCGAACCTTCGCGACCGTATTGTGGCGGCGCTTGACAAGACCATCATGCCGGGGCTGTCAGAGTCGATCAGCGATGATTTCTGGATGACGCCCGAGGACTTCAAGGCGGATTATCGCTCGATGCATGGCGCCGGCTTCTCAATCGCACCGATTTTCATCCAGTCCGCCTGGTTCCGCTATCACAACCGCGATCCTCACATACCGAACCTCTATTTCTCGGCTGCCGGAGCGCATCCCGGCGCGGGGATGCCAGGCGTTCTCTGTTCTGCTAAGGTTGTCGAGAGACTGATCGAGGAAGAGGATCAGGCACTGGCCGCCAGCCGCAGTCTGGCGCGGTCTGCCTGACGGCAGGTGCCGGCATTGATGTCGAATGAAACACTGACGTCCGAGCAATCCCTTGCCGCCAACGGCAAGAGCTTCCACTGGGCACGGCGGTTTCTTGGTGACAGGATGGGGCATGATGCGGCCCGGCTATATGCCTTCTGCCGGCTTCTCGACGATATGGCCGACGGTGACATTGAAGACGGGCCGGCACGACTTGCCATCATTCGCGAGGATCTGCTGGCCGGACGCGGTGGCGATGATCCGGCGTTTGCCGCCTTTTTGCCGCTGATGCATGAAAAACAGTTTCCGCCAGAGGTTCTGGTCGCCCTCATCGACGGCCTTCTGGAAGACCAGGCGGCGGAGGTGGCTCTTGCCGACGAGGCGGCGCTTCTTCGCTATGCCTACCGGGTGGCGGGTACGGTCGGGTTGCTGATGTGCCACGTTCTTGACTGCCACTCGCCGGCGGCGCGGGCGCATGCCATCGATCTTGGCATTGCCATGCAGCTCACCAACATCGCCCGTGATGTCCTTGAGGATGCGCAGATGGGCCGCCGCTACATTCCGGGTGACTGGGTGGGGGGCGCGACACCGGACGATATCCGCGCCGCTGCACAAGACCCGTCCGCGCCACCAGCCGAAGCGGTGACGGTGGCGGTTGGCAGGCTTCTTGACCTTGCCGAGGCGTTCTACGCCAGCGGTGCCAGCGGCTATCCCTTTCTTCCCTGGCGGGCGCATCTGTCCATCGCTGTAGCGGCGCGGGTCTATCGCCAGATTGGTGTCCAGCTTCGCGGGGCCGGGCTTGCCTGGCATCAGGGGCGTCAGGTGACAAGCAAAGCGACAAAGCTTCGGTGCTCGCTGGTGGCCCTTGCCAGCTTCCGCCGGCGGATCGGCTCCGGCAGGACAGCGCATGACCCGCAGCTTCATACAGCGCTGAGAGGGCTTCCCTATGTTGCGTGAGACGACAGAGCGTCCGCAGCGCCTGCGGGTCCTCGGCGATGGCGCCGCGGCGCTGTCGCTGGCAATGCGCGCCGGAGATCTTGCCAGCCATGAGCTGACCCTTGTCAGGCCGAAAGGCGCGCCGACGCCGGTTGATCACATCTGGGGGTTCTGGGATGGCCCTGACATGCCTCCGGCTGTGTCTGCCGCCTGCCAGCTCGCCCGCGCCAGCTGGGACCGCTGGGCCATTATCACCGCCGATGGTGGGGTGGTGATGCAGTCCGGCACACGCCGGTATTCGGCGCTTCACCGAAGCGCATGGACGCGCCATTGCGAAACCGTGGCGCAGCAGGCCGGGGTCAGGTCGGTAGATGAGGCTGAGCTTGGTGATGAAGGCGCTGACCTTGTGTTTGACAGCCGGCCGCCGCCGGTACCCGACGGGATCATGCTGCAGCATTTCATCGGGCTCGAGGTGCGAAGCAACCGGCCTGTCTTCGATGCCGGCACCGCGATCCTGATGGATTTCCGCGTCGACCAGTCTCGCGGCATGCATTTCATCTATCTGCTGCCTTTCTCGGCGACCGAGGCGCTGGTCGAATCGACGCTGTTCTCGCCGGACCGTCTTGAGGAGCAGTTCTATCTCGACGCCATCGCGGACTATCTTGGCACGCATTATGGCCTTCACAGCTTTGATACAGTGCGGCGCGAACGTGGTGTAATCCCGCTTGCCAGGCTGAAGCAACGCGATCCGAAGATTCAGGGAATCGGGGGAAATGGCGGGGCGATCCGGCCGTCAAGCGGCTATGCCTTTGTCTTCATCCAGAAGCAGATCGACCGGGCCATCACCGAGATGCGGGAGAGTGGTCACTTTCAGGTGCGCACGCCGCACAGTGCCGTCGATCTGTGGATGGATGGTGTGCTGCTCAGCGTGCTGCGCCACTGGCCAGAGCGTGCCCCGGACCTGTTCCTCCGCATGGGGCGGGCACTCGATGGGGACGAGTTTGCAAGATTCCTGAGCGGAGAGGCTGACTGGCCATTGCGGCTGAAGGTCATCATGGCCATGCCGAAATGGCCGTTTCTGCGCGGGCTGATGCGCCTGATGGCAGGTGGATCACCGCACCGCACGGCGGCGGCCCGGTGATGGGGGTGATGAGCGCCATCGGTGCGATGCCGCCGGTTGATCTTATCGCGCTGGCGGCGGTCGCGGTGATTGGCCTGCCCCACGGGGCGCTTGACGGGGCCATTGCCATGCATCTTGGATTTGCACGCAAGCCCCTGAATTTCATCTGGTTTCTCTGTCTCTACATGGCCATGGCCGGGCTGGTGATTGGCGTCTGGATGGTGGCACCTGCGGTCAGTCTTCTTCTGTTCCTTCTGATCAGCATGCTGCATTTCGGGGCCGGTGACGCCCGCCATGGCAGCGGTTGGCTTCGCACAACAGAGATCATTGCGCATGGCGGGCTTGTTGTTGTCGGGATCAGCCAGCTTCACCATTCTGAGGTGGATATCATCTTCGGCTATCTGACCGGGGGCGACACATCTCTTGTCTGGCAGGGTCTTGGATTCATGACGGTGATTGTCGGCGCCGCAGTCGTCATCTGTATCGGTCAGGGCCTGTGGCATCGGCGCTGGCGTGGCTCCGCGCTGGAACTTGTGGCTCTTGGTGTGCTGTTTGCGATGACCCCGCCTCTGGTCGGGTTCGCAATCTATTTCTGCCTTGTGCATTCGGCGCGGCATGTTGCCGGGATCATTGGCAGCCTTCGTCGTGAGATGTCGCGCTTCGCGCTGGTCAACCAGGCCGCCTGCCTGACCGTGGCAAGCTGGGTTGCCGGCGGACTGGCATTGTGGTGGTTCGCTGATCAGGGCAACCCCGAGCCAATGCTGATGCGGGTGATCTTCATCGGACTTGCGGCGCTGACCGTACCGCATATGATTCTTGTCGATGGCATTTACCGCCGGACGACACCCTCGCTGAAGCGTCAGTTCATGAACAGGTGACCAATATGGCCGGCAAGGCACGGAACGACCCCACCCCGGCGACAGCGGATCGCAAGGATGCGCATCTGGCTCTCGCCGCCGATCCGCTTGCCCGGTCCGGCGTGTCGGCTGGATTCGAGCTGGTCACGCTGGAACATTGCGCCCTGCCGGAATGTGACCTGAAAGCCGTGGATATCAGCACCACCTGCCTCGGGCGCATGGTCTCGGCCCCGCTGTTTGTCGGGTCAATGACGGGCGGTACGGCGCATGCCGATGCCATCAACGCGGCACTGGCGCGGACCGCCGAGGCGACCGGCCTTCCGCTGGCTGTTGGCTCGCAGCGTGCAAGTCTGGAATCCGGGCGCTCGCAGGCCGAGTTGCGGCAGATGGCACCGTCGGTGCCCCTGATCGGCAATCTTGGCGGGGTGCAGCTGGCCGCTCCGGGCGGGCTTGATCTGGCAAGGCGTGCGATTGACGATCTCGCAGCGGACGCCATCTTCATCCATCTGAACCCGCTTCAGGAGGCGGCGCAGCCCGAGGGTGAGACCGGCTGGCGCGGGGTAATCGACGCCATTGAATCGCTTGTAGGCGTGGTTGAGGTGCCGGTGATGGCCAAGGAGGTTGGAGCCGGAATCGGACCCGATGTGGCGCGGCGGCTGTTTGATGTTGGGGTGCATGCCGTCGATGTCGCTGGACTGGGGGGCACCAACTGGACGCGAATCGAGGTGGCACGCAGAGAAGATGCCGAGATGTTCGAGCCCTTCCTCGACTGGGGAATTCCGACAGTCACCGCGCTTCGTGCCGTGCGCGCCGCCTGTCCTTTTGGGCGCATTATCGGCTCGGGCGGGATCACCAACGGGCTGGAGGCGGCCAAGGCGCTGTGGCTTGGCGCGTCGCTGGTCTCGATGGCGGGTCCGGTGCTTCGCGCGCTGACCGGCGACGGGCGCGGCAAACCCGATGCCGAGGCTGCCACCAAGGTGATCGAGCGTTGGAAATCACAGCTTCAACTGACGCTGTTCCTGACCGGCGCGGAGAATCTTGATGCCTTCGCCGCCGTTCCGGGGCAGGTGTCCGGCCGCTAGAAGCTGTCCTTGCGGGCCCGTATCTCGCCGAAGACGGCAGCGTCGCTGTCGTCCGTCATGCCAAGATGCGCCCTGATCGCCGGGTCGCCAGCGCGAAGGAACGGGTTGGTGGCCTTTTCCAGTGCCATCAATGTCGGCACGGTGGGCTGTCCGGCGGCGCGAAGCTCCTCCACTGCCGCGGCACGTCGCTGCAACGCGTCATTGCCCGGGTCGACGCTGAGCGCGAAACGCGCATTGGCGGCGGTATATTCATGGGCGCAATAGACCACCGTATCATCGGGAAGCGCCATCAGTGTCTCGAGGCTGTTCCACATCATTGGCGCGTCACCCTCGAACAGCCGCCCACATCCCATGGCAAACAGCGTGTCGCCGGTAAAGACCAGATTTTCTGCCGGAAGGTAGAAGTTCAGCATGTCGAGCGTATGGCCCGGGGTGGCAATCACCTCGACCTCGCGCCCGGCAAAGGCAAAGCTGTCGCCGCCGGCCAGAAGGGTGCCGACATGATCGACGCCGCAGGGCCCGAACACGTCGACTCCGTCCCCGGCCAGTTCGGCAAGGCCGGCCACATGATCTCCATGGTGGTGGGTGATCCAGATCTGCGTCAGTGGCCAGCCTAAGTCCGCCAGCGCTGCTTCGGACGCGGCAGCGTCACCAGCATCAACAAGGGCTGTCTCGCCGCTCTGCGGGTCATGGAGAAGGACGCCGTAATTGTCGTCATTGTAGCCGAACTGGTGAATGGCGAGCCGCATGACCGTCTACCAGCTTCCGGTGTTTTCCATCGATGCCCAGGGCTCGGCCGGGGCCTTTGCCTCGCCTTCCTGGAGAAGCTCGATGGAGATGTTGTCGGGCGAGCGGACAAAGGCCATGCGGCCATCGCGCGGTGGCCGGTTGATGGTCACTCCGGCATCCATGAGATGCTGGCAGGTGGCGTAGATGTCATCCACATAATAGGCCAGATGCCCAAAATTTCGGCCGCCGGCATATTCCTCGGGGTCCCAGTTGTAGGTCAGTTCCAGCTCTGGCGCGCGCGTTGCCTTTGCGCTCTCGAGATTGGCCGGGGCTGCGAGAAAGACGAGGGTGAACCGGCCCGCCTCGACATCCTTGCGGTTGGTCTCAACAAGGCCGAGCTTGTTGCAGTAGAAATCGAGTGAAGCGTCAAGGTCGGTGACCCGGACCATGGTGTGAAGATAGCGCATGGAACCCTCTGGTGGCTGGCGTGAGTCTGATAATGCCAGCATAGGGTATGGCGCGCTGTCGCGTCCAGATGAAGCAGGATCGAATCAGCCTCTGGCCGGGCTTGTTCAGACTTGGTTTCGCCTGCTCAGGGTCGTGAATACAGCCCCAGCGTCTCTGCCTGAAGTTTCAGCAAGCCGCTGACATGACGCAATGTCGGCGCCGCGATGCCAAGACCCTCGGCAAGTTCCAGCACAGCGGTGACGAGCGGGTCGATCTCCAGCGGCCGTCCGGCCTCGATGTCCTGGCGCGTCGACGGCTTGTGCCCGACAATCGCGGTGGCCCCGTCGATGCGTTTTTCGATCGGCACGCTGAAGCGCACACCGACAGCCTGACCAATCTCGCGCACCTCGGTCATGATGGCATGGACAAGGGCGCGGCATTCGGGGTCAGTCCCGATGGCATCCAGGGTGGCGCCGGTCAGGGCGGAGACCGGGTTGAACGAACAGTTGCCCCAGAGCTTCACCCAGATTTCGTCACGAATGCGTGGTTTCTGCGGGGCCTTCAGCCCACCGGCGATCATCAGCGATGACAGGGTCCTGACCCGCTCGCTCTGCTCCATTGACGGCTCGCCAAGCGTAAAGCGATCACCGTCGATATGTTTGACAAGACCCGGCTCGGCGATCTCGCAGGCCGGGTAGACAACACAGCCGATGGCCCGCTCCGGCCCGATTTCATTCCAGACCCGTCCGCCGGGATCCACCGCCTCAAGCGGTGTCTCGTCAAGAGCGGTGCCGGTCTGCGCCTTGTGGAAATACCACCAGGGAAGGCCGTTCACCGCTGAAACCACCGCCGTGTCAGGCCCCAGAAGCGGCGCCAGATCGTCGATGATCATCGGGATGGTGTGCGCCTTGATGGCAAGAATCACATAGTCCTGCTTGCCAAGGTCAGCAGACTTGTCACTGGCGGCAAGCCTGTAGCGGGTCGTTGTGCCTCCCTTTTCAAGCCCGAGCCCGTTGTCCCTGATCGCTGCCAGATGCGGGCCGCGTGCCACCAGGCTGACATCGGCCCCGGCCTCATGAAGCGCCGCCCCGAGATAGCCGCCGATTGCGCCAGCGCCGAAAATACATACCCGTGTCATCACTGTGCCCCTTGTTTCTAGTCTTCGAGGCCAAGCTTCTTGGCAAGACCGATTCGCTGAAGCTTGCCGGTGGCGCCCTTCGGAATCTCCTCAAGGAAGACGACATGTTTCGGGATCTTGAATTTGGCAAGATGCTGCTCGGCATAGTCACGAAGGCCGCCGGCATCCATCTCGGCACCATCGACAAGGACGACGGCAGCGCCGATCTCCTCGCCAAGCATGCGGTCGGCGACGGCAAAGGTCACAACCTGCTGGATGTCAGGATGGTCCATCAGCACATTGTCGACCTCGAGGGGCGACACCTTCTCGCCGCCGCGGTTGATGATTTCCTTCAGCCGTCCGGTGATTTTCAGATAGCCGTCACCATCGAAATATCCCTGGTCGCCGGTGCGGAACCAGCCGTTTGTGAAGCTCGATTCATTGGCGGCGGGATTGTTCTCATACCCGGGCGTGACATTGTCACCGCGGATGCAGACCTCGCCCTCCGCCTCACCGGAAAGCTGGTTGCCTTCCTGATCCATGATGCAGACCTCGGGGGAGGTGGCGATGCCGACAAACCCGGCCTTCTGCCCCTTGCCACCAAGGGGGTTGGAGGTCATCTGGTGGGCCGCTTCGGTCATGCCGTAAGCCTCGATCACCGGGCATCCAAACACCGCGTTCAGCTCCTCGAAGACAGCTGGCGGCAGCGAGGCTGATGACGAGCGAATCAGGCGCAGGCCAAGTGCGTTTGCGGCTTCCGCCTGTCGCTTGGCGCGAAGAAGAAGGGCCTGGTGCATGGTCGGCACGCCGGAATACCAGCTGATGTTTTCGTCACGTGCCTGATCAAGGAACTTCAGCGCATTGAACCCGCCGGTGCAACAGACGGACGCGCCCTTTGCCATGCTGGTGGCAAGGACCGCGATCAGACCATGGATGTGGAACAGCGGCATGATGTTGAGGCAATGGTCATCGGCTGTCAGCTCGAGGCTGGCGGCAATATTGCGGGCCGAGGCGAGGATGTTGCGCTGCATCAGCGGCACCACCTTCGGGCGCGATGTCGTGCCTGATGTATGAAGCACAAGAGCTTCGTCATCAGCGCCGGAGGGCGTGGCGTCCGCCTCGTCGTCAAACAGCCGGAAGACGCCAGCCGGATCATCGGCGCCAACCTTCGCCTCCACCACCGGAATCGACAGAGATGCCGCCGCGGCGCGGACAGGATTGTCGCTGCCCTGGGCCACGATCACCAGCTTTGGCGCCAAATCCTCGAGATAGAAGGCATATTCGCTTTCCTTGTAGGCGGGGTTCAGCGGGGCGGCCGACATGTAGCTGGCCACCGCAAGAAAGGAGGACGCCATTTCTGGGCCGTTCGGCAGCACAATGGCCACCCGGTCGCCGGCACCAAGGCCATGTGCCGAAAGCTGGCGGCCAATGGCATCGACGTGCTGGCGCAGCCCGTCAAACGTCAGTCCAGTCCTGTCAGGTGCGGTCAGCGCTGAGGCGCTGCCTGTCCCGGCGTCGAGCATCATGCGGAGTGTCATTGTTGAAATCGTCTTTCCTGAGCTTGAGATCGGCGGGCTGTCTGTACCGCCACTGTCCCCACGGCGATACTGCTAGCACAGCTGATGCCGTTTGTAACGCCCATCGGTGCAAATCGGGTAAATTGAAAATATAAAAAATTTACAATTTTTTTATTTTCTCTTTTTTCCTTGTCCATGCCAGCCCGATCGGCGAAACGTGTTGCACGACGCAGCCGGGTCCCGACCACCGGGGCCCAGCTGCACCACAGGTCCAAACCGGTCAGCAAAGGATCCGGATGACCACACCCCGAGTGCCGAACGTAACGCGGCCGCGAGCCGCAAAAGGCAACGACACCAGATCCGGACAGGAACAGGTCCTGGCGGCGATGGTGTCACAAAGTGCAGAGGAGAGTCACATGAAAGCACTATTCAAATTCATGGCATCAGCCTTCGTCCTTGGGTGCGCATCCATGGTCGTGGCAAGCCCGGCGATCGCATGGCAGCCAAACAAGCCGATCGACTTCATCATCATGGCCGGCAAAGGCGGTGGCGCCGACAAGATGGCCCGTCTGATGCAGGGTATCGTGGAAAAGGAGTCGCTGGCCGAACGCCCGCTCGTGCCAGTGAACAAGTCGGGTGGCTCAGGCGCCGAGGCGCTGCTGGCAGCAAAGGCTGCGAGAGATCCGAACCATACCATCATGGTGACGCTGAACTCCTTCTACACAACACCGCTTCGCCAGCCAGGCCTTGGCGTGGACGTGATGCAGTTCGCCCCGGTCGCCCGCATGGCCGAGGACACATTCCTTCTGTGGGTCCATGCCGACACCGGGATCACAACGTTTGAGCAGTGGCTGGAAGAGGCCCGCGCACGTGGCACCAACTGGGTCATGGGTGGAACCGGATCGAATTCCGAGGACAACATCATCACCGACTTCCTGAACACCAATTACGGCCTGTCGATGAAGTACATCCCCTACAAGGGGGGTGGCGCCGTCGCCAAGGATGTGGCTGGCAAGCAGATTGACAGCTCGGTGAACAACCCGTCCGAGGCCATCGGCTTCTGGCAGTCCGGCGACATGATTCCGCTGGTCGCCTTCACCAACGAGCGTCTTCCGATGTTCCCGGAGGTTCCGACTCTCCGCGAGATGGGTGGCGAGTTCGCCTACTTCATGCAGCGTTCGGTCGTCGGTGCCCCGGGCATGTCTGACGAGGCGCGTGCCTATTACACCGAGCTGTTCACCAAGGTTTACAACTCGGAGGACTGGCAGGCCTACAAGTCGAAGAAGTCGCTGATGGGTGAGCTTATGAGCGGCGAGGAGCTGACAGCCTACTGGCAGAACCAGCGCAGCAACCATGAGACCATCCTTCGGGCATCAGGGGCCATCAAGTAAGGCCTGATCCCGCCAGACCCCTGCCTGGGCGCTGCCATCCGGTGGCGCCCTTTTCATCCCTGACAGTCGCCCTCATACTGGGCCCTCACAGATTTCATTCGGCACAGGAACAAAACAGATGCGACGGGCAGAGATCGTCACCGCCTTTATCCTCGGCCTCTTTTCTATGTATCTGATGTGGAAAAGCGGCGAGCCGCCGGCCTGGAACCCTGATGCCGCCCGTTTCGACAATATCGGCTTTGATGAATCCGGTGCCCCCGGAAGTGGCTTCTGGCCCTTCTGGCTTGGTGTGATCATGCTGGCGAGCTGCGTGTGGACCGGCATTAACTGGGCGCTCCGCCAGACCCCGGCTTCGGTATCAACCGCGCCCTTCCTCGACAGCTATGGCAAGAAGATGCTGCTGACGGTTGGCGGTGGTCTGATCGGCTTTCTGGTGCTGATCGAACTGGCCGGCTTCTATGGCGGGATGCTGGTCTTTCTTGTCTATTACATCCGGTTCCTTGGTCGCCAAGGATGGGCCACGACATTGTCCATCGCCATCGGCGTGCCGGTCGTCTGTTTCTTCTTTTTTGATATCGCCATGCGAATCGTGCTTCCGAAAGGCTATCTCGAACCGCTGTTCATCCCGCTTTACGCGATGTTCCTGTAACCGCCCCGGACCCCCAAGAGTTTTTGCCCCAGAGATTATGCAATGGATATTCTGTTTTCACTTATCGACGGCATTCTGATTGCCCTGCAGCCGATGAATCTCGGACTTGCCATCCTTGGCGTGGTGGTCGGTCTGTTTGTCGGCGCGATGCCGGGTCTGGGGTCGGTCAACGGGGTGGCGATCCTGCTTCCCTTCACCTTTGTCATCCAGTCAATCAGCGGTGGCGCAACATCGCCGATGATCTTTCTGGCGGCGGTCTATTACGGCGCGATGTATGGCGGCGCGATCTCGTCGGTGGCGCTCGGCATTCCCGGGGCTTCAACCGCGGTGGCGACGACCTTTGACGGGCGGCCGCTGGCGCTTCAGGGACGGGCACATATCGCGCTGATGGCGGCGGCACTGGCGTCCTTTGCCGGTGCCACGGTCTCGAATGTGATGTTCACCGCCTTTGCGCCGATGCTGGCATCGGTGGCGCTGAATTTTGGAAATCCGGAGATCTTCGCGCTGATGCTTCTGGCGTTCGCAACCTTTGCTGGACTTGGCGGCGATGATTTTCCGAAAACCATCTTCTCGATCTGTTTCGGCCTGGCCCTGTCGGCGGTCGGCTTTGACATCATTTCAGGTGAACCGCGGCTGATCTTCTTTGACATTCAGGGGTTCTCCCACGGCATTCGCTTCCTGGTGCTGGCCATCGGCATCTATGGCATTGCCGAAATGCTGTGGACGATGAACAGCTCGCGCGGTGAATCATCAATGTCGAAGGTCGAGGTTGGCTTTGCCAGCATGACCTATGCGCTTGTCCGCTTCCGCGAGGCGTGGCGCGGAACGCTGATCGGCTCGGTCCTCGGCTTTTTCGTCGGCATTCTGCCTGCTGCCGGGGCCACCCCCGCCTCGCTGATGGCTTATGGCGTGACGAAGATGACATCGCGCAACAAGGACGCCTATGGCAAAGGGGCGATCGACGGGGTTGCCGCGCCCGAGGCTGCCAACAATTCGGCCTCGACCGGCGCGATGCTGCCGATGATGACACTTGGTATTCCGGGATCACCGACCACCGCGGTGCTGCTGGCCGGCATGGTGATCTGGGGGCTGGAACCGGGACCGCTTCTGTTCTCCGAACAGCCGGATTTCGTCTGGCCGCTGATTGGGTCCTTCTATGTCTCCAATCTTGTTGCCGTTCTGGTGAATATTGCTTTCATCCCTCTGTTCCTGTGGATGCTGCGCATGCCGTTCACCATTCTTGTGCCGCTGGTCTTCGTATTGTCGCTTGTCGGCACCTATGCCGCCTACATGAACATGTTCGATGTGTGGCTGATGGTATTTGTCGGCATTGGTGGCTTCTTCATGCGGCTTCTTGATTACCCGGTGGCGCCAGCTGTTCTGGCCATTGTGCTTGGTCCGATTGCCGAGCCGACGCTGCGCCAGACGCTGCTCCAGTATGAAACCTTCACGGTGTTCTTCACCCGTCCGATTGCCGGCCCGATCACCGTGATCGCGATCATCCTGATCCTGCTTCCCGGCCTGCAGCTTCTGCTTCGTCGCCTGCGCAAACCAAAGCCCGCGACCGGATAATGGCCCGGCAGACTGGCCGGAGGCTGGTTGTCTGAAGGATCACCCCGGGGCGAGGCTCACGGCTTTGTCATTTTTGGTGGCATCTTAATCTGGTTCATCATGTCCCGGTTGCATGACCGCACATCTGCGAGATGTCGATGACCGGAACCGATCTGACAATTCAAAAACCCCTGCGCCTGGCCCCGGACCGGGCCTTTCTCCTTGTGACGAGGCCGGAATATCTGCCGTTCTGGTGGGGGCCGCGCGGCATCACCCTTGGCGAACATAATCTTGATTTCACCCGAACAGGGCCCTGGTCCTCGGTGATGATCGAGGCTGAGGCAGGTTCGCATCGCGTGTCCGGTGAGGTGCTTTCGGTATCTGAAGGTGAGGCGGTGGAGCTCAGCTGGGCCTGGCATGATCGCCAGACTGGTGAGCGCGGGCATGAAAGCGTGGTCATCCTGTCGGTTCTCGATGATGGATCTGGCAGCACCATTCTGACCATGCAGCAGACCGGTCTTCCTGATTCTGAATCGGCCCGTCTTCATCGCGAGGGATGGACATCCTCGCTGGATCGCCTTGATGAGCTGATTGCACCGGCTGGTCCGGTTCCCTGACACTCTGAACACACCAAGGATGGACGCTGGTATGCCCCATTTTCTCTTCGCCTATCACGGCGGCAAGACACCGGAAACACCCGAGGAGACCGAGGTCGAAATCGACCGCTGGCAGACGTGGTTTGACGAGATCGGCCCGACCATCGTCGACCCGGGCAATCCGGTCGGCATGTCGAAAACAGTATCTGCCGACGGCGTGGCCGAGCATGGCGGCTCCAACCCGCTGTCAGGCTACACCATCATCCATACCGAGAGCATGGAACAGGCTGTTGCGCTGGCAAAAGCCTGCCCGATCATCGGG
>CENJ01330805.1_pt1 | contig 19909 bp, 14 predicted proteins | sample 356161 | NCBI WGS metagenome assembly CENJ01 (sample SAMEA2619531, study PRJEB7988) | marine metagenome | biome: marine biome (ENVO:00000447); feature: surface water layer (ENVO:00002042); material: "saline water (ENVO:00002010), including plankton (ENVO:xxxxxxxx)" | depth 5 m
GCGCCGGCACCACCGCCTCCTGTGCCGCCGGCACAGGAGAAGGAAGCGACGGCACAGGAGGCGATTAAAACAAGTCCTCTGGTGCAAGAGTTGCGAGAAGCTATAGGTAATAATGATTTTTCCAAAGCTCAAAAAATTCAAAGGCTGCTTCTGAAACAGAGTAAATCTGGCGGGGCCTCTCCTCACAACAATAATACAAATAATGAACTTGAAAAAAAAATGCTGATTGAATTTAATTATGATAGATTATCAAAAAGTGATGGAAAAGAAGATAAAGAAGATATTACAGGTGCATTAGATACAGGTGCATTAGATGATAGTATTTTCAAAGGGAACAATAATTTACCTATATTTGGAGATGACTTATTAAATAATTATATTGGAAAAAAAATTACTCAAGATGGAAAATTTCCATATTTATTTCGCGAACTTTTGTGTGTTTTTAATATTAAAAAAAAAAATCTCGAAGAACTGAAAAAAAATATGGATATTAGAGATTGGTATTTACATTTATTAATATTTTTAGATTATAGTTTTGGTACGCCTAATATTAATTTTGATATTGATATACCAGGGTATGAAATTGCATGGAACGCGAGAGTACAACGAATACCGCTGGCTCAGGGTGGGGAGAGTAAGGAATTGAACGAATTCAAACAAAAAATGCCAGAAAAATTACAATTTAGTTATGTACTTTTATGTTTATTAAATGATATCAATAATACAATCGATTTAATTCCTTATTTTTTTAAATTAATGGTATCCGGCGAATACTGTAAAACAGATGATGGGTTAACTATGCAAGGTGATGTATGTCAGCCTATAACGAAAAATGAAAATATAAAATCCAAATTTTTTGAAAAAATGGGAAATTATATCTTTAAAGCAATGATTACATATGGAATGTACTACTCATCACGATTACTTGCAAAAAAAATAATTACTCGATCATCTATAAATAACGGACTTATCTATTCCTCTGCGATGTTAGAATGTTCAAGCAATACGTATTTTGATTTCAGTCCAATATTTGGAATAGTAAAAAAACTTTCAGGTAGTACTAAGGATTTGGAAGTAATAATAAATTGTAAAAATATATATAAACACCTATTTACGTTTATGTTCGAACGTAGTAATTTTAGTAGTCAGAGTAGTGTTTTTAAAGATGATTATTTCTCTGAAAAAATTATACCAATGTTTGGAATATATATTCTTGCGCTCGAAGACAAAGAATTATTGGGAAAAGTAAATGAATTTAAAGAAAATGAACTTAGTAATTTTAAGAAAATATCAAAACATTTTAACTTTATTATTGCTGTTCATTATATTATACATACTATAGTCAATTATGGTTTGACTTTGGAAAAGTTAGATGTTCCTATAAGTGACGGTAGTTCGAAAGGCGGGGCAAAGACAGTACCGGCATCTATAACTGAACCGGCATCTATAACTGAATTCGAAAAGTTCAATGATATTAATAATTGGTATAAAAGATTAGCAGTAATATCTAGATTAATGCCTAATAAAAATGGTTTAAATTATAAGAAATTTGTAACATATATTTCTCGTAATAAAAGAAACCAATATAACAAGCAGTATTTGTTACTTAATCATATTTATACTATGTTATCATTCTCTTATTCATCCGAAAAGAATGAATTTGAATTTCACCCTACCTTATCTCATACAAATTCAATCACAGATATTTATAATCTTAATCATGTTGAACAAAAAGCTGAACAAAAAACTGAACAAAAAGCTGAACAAAAAGCTGATTATGATGAACCAGTTAATATTTCTATTAGTACCATCGAGTGGAAGAGGTCGGACCTCAATAATGAAGATGGCGATAAATTATTAAATAATAAATTATTAAATAGTTTATATGAATATATTAAAAAATATATTAATCTTGAAATCGTTAATAGTAATGAAACTAATGACATTCCACTAATCAACCAGCTCGACGATGATGAAAATAAAATATATGATTCGCTACAATCTATCAAAACCAATGATATTAATGTCTTGAACGAACAGCTGGACGAAGATCTAGATAATACATCACAAACTAATAAAGCAGCTTTACCTTTATATGAATCCATTGTGGATAATAAAGCAAACGAATATGTAAATGATGATAAAATATTAAATTTTTTTTCATATGATAACGATTTTGATAATAATATATTAACAAACAAAAGGACTGATAGTCTCATTATTTCTAATTTTGATCAAGCTAAAACTGGGAAAGAGATCATTAATGCGCTTAGGAAGTCCAGTAATCCCGAAAACATGTATCAAATTTTAAAAAATCTTAATGCTATAGGTTTTGTAAAAAAACCTAATAATAATAATAATGATAGCGGAGTATCTTGTGCATATTTTAATTATCCCAGAAAAGACGCAAATGGGGAACGCATTCTAGTTCATACAACCGAAAAACAAGACATAGATAACATACATCCTAACCTTTATAAATTTTATTTATTTAATATTTCTGCATTAGCTTTCCATTATTTATTTTTTTCAATAAAAACTAATCTCGAGCATCATATAGAAGAGCTTAATGTTAATGATTTAAAACCGGTATTCCATACCATACATGAATACTTGTTGAAATACTTATACGAAACTTATCCTCCTCCCCAGCCTGTTGCTGAAAATATTAATAAAAGTATTAATACATTATTTATACAAAAAAAAAGTTCTAATGATGAAGGTGAACATGCTGTGGCATGCAAAACTGGTATGGCTTCACAATTAATTATATATAATGACAATTTTTATACTTCAATGTTGGAAAAAATGCCTTTCCAATTGAATAGTATAACGAAAAATAATAGCAAACCTTATTTTATAAAGCCTGAAAATATAAACACAATAATAACGGATCCTATCGTGCAACAAAAACTAACTGAAACGGTTAAGAAAGATTCGTTTGACACTACAGTCTCTGATACAAATCTTAAATACTATTCAAAATTAGCTTTAAAATATTTATCTACTTGTATTGACTTTTTATACAATAAAGCACTTATAGAAGAGTTTTTTTTAACAACTTTTGTTATGTCGCTGGAAAAACGCAAGTCGATTCTCGAATTATTTAAAGAATATGAAGAAAACAAAAATCTCAAGACTAATAGTAACATCATAGATAAAAAGAATGACATCATAGATAAAATAATTAAAGTAATTCCCTTGGATTATGACAAATCTGGGAAGATTGAAAAAATTTGCTCGAACTGTTCAAAATTATTAAATCCAACGGTTATGTCCGAGCAGCTTCAAACATTTGATATATTTAATACATATTTAAAAACAATGTCTTTCACAAGAACTTACCAATTATCATGCGATGTTAAGAGTGAAACCTCTCCCGGTTGTTATTATAATTTATTTAACAAAAATAATGAGTTAATATGTAATACACATAAAGATGTAACGAGATTTTCATCCAAGCCGGGGTGGTCGACGAACAGTTACGATCATAAAGACATTTGTATTGAATGTGTAAAAGATTTAATCTCATATATAAATAATGTGGATAAGGATGATAAAAGAATAGATGATATTTTACTTGTTCTACAGAAGGAAGATAAAAAAATCGAGGACTTTATTAAAAATTCTGAGTACTTGAATATTGACCGCGACTCTTACCCCTTCTTCGACCACAACAATTGTACTGAAGATAATAAGATATATTTCCTGTATATTATACTTCATTATATGTATACAATAACTTCTCCGACAAAAAATATAACATTACCATCATTGGTAAATAGCATATTAAAGAAAATAAGCGAAAACACAGTAATAAATGAATTCGAAGAAAAATTAAAAACATACTTTGAAAGTAATAAAATCAGTACAGATGCACAAATGTCTCTGCTTAAGGAATTTATAACAGGGGATATTTTTAAAAATAATATACAGAAATTTACTACAATTTTTAAAGATAATATTCAAATCAAATATGATCACGTTAAAGATTTACTAAACGAACCTTCAGGGTTTATGCCGTCGCAGCGGGGCCCGCTGAGAGAATTTTGTTCAATTAAAACATATAAAACAAATGTTATTGTCTTGATCTACAATGCATTATTTAAATATAAAATCAAAGGCATTAGTTTGAGAACTACGAGGGATATTAATCAATTGCACAATAATTATAAAGAAATGATAACTATAAAACAACGCCTCGAGTTTTTTATAGATAAGGTGGATAAAATGAATGAATCAAAAAATAGGAAAGAAGAAAGAGATCTTGCAAATAATAAGTACTATAAATCTTTATACACCGATATAGATAATATTGGTAGCCTAATTAATATAGGAATTATAAATTCTAAAAATTATCTAACTTGTAAACAGGATTTAGATAACGTTAACCAGTCATATATAAACGCACATACTAGTTTTCTCAATGAAAAGGATGTAAAACCAAAACTGGAAAAGAGTAAATTTAAGTTAAATTTACTCTCAACATATAACAACTTTTCAGAACCTGAAAAATGCGAAAAAATACTTGATGATATTATTGGAAAAGAAAAGGTACTGCAAAATAATGTTAATAGTGAAGAAAAAGACAATGAATTAGAAAATGAAAAAAATAAAGCAATAAAAGATATGTCTTTCTATTATGGTGTTTTTGTAGGGGCCAATACATATTTTTTAAGAAGAAGAAGAGAAATAATAACATCTCATTTGTGGGGTAAGACTGATATTCAGAATGTAAATACTGATGCAGCTTACAATAAGTATATTGAAAATATGAATAAACCATGTATTTATAGCCCCAATAATGAGCTATGGAAGGATGTTATAGAAAATAAACAAATTTTTAAATTAAAAAATGTTACAGATAATTTATATAATAGATATTCTGATATTATTGAGCCTATAAATTCGGCTATAAAATGGATTGGGAATAAATTGTATAAATTATTAAACTACTACAGCGGAAGGAGCGGCCCAAGTCCTGATAATGAAGGAGCAGATGATAAATCTAATGATTATTCTCAGTATCTTGAGACTATTGTTAATGATGCATTTAAATTAATATACAGTCTTGCTCAGATACTACCATCTTTTACGCTTATTTATGCTCATATTAATAGTGTTATCACTGGAGAATATCAAGATTTTAGTTCAGAAGGTATTTTTTTTCTTTTAAAGTTTTTTAATTTCGTATTTAATTTCTTGGATACAGCGCCATTAGAAAATATAACTCCTTTATATAAACATATTTCTCCACAAAAAGGAGGTGGAGGGTATAAATATTTATATAATCAGTATAACCTTGCATTTGATAATTTTCCATTACATAGTGATTTATTACTTTATTATACTTGTAATTATTATTATAATCAAATAAACATATTAGAAAAGATACAAAATGTAATGAAACAAATAGAATCTAGATTTGGGCAACTACTCAAGACGACTCATTTGCCACCATGGATGAATAAATATTTAAGAATAAACCAAGAATATAAATCTATTAATTATTCGGAATATAGTAGTGTATTATTTGAAAATGGTATTCGTGATATAAAACGAAAATATTTTGCCGTCTTTAATTCAAACTCATTTGATAATTTAAAATATAATAATGCTTTATTAAAAGCGAGAATACCGAGTGGCACAATCGTAACTATATTACCTACTATAGAACAAGAAATAGATGAAGAGGATCAATTTGGGAAAGTTCAATATTTTGATAATGGTAAATACTATGTTATAAATTTTAAACATGATAGTAACTCACAACAATTACAAGCATATTTACCTAAAAGACTTATTCCTCATTTTTCTATTATGGCTACATACGATTTACATCATGTTTTCAATAGAGAAAAAATAGTCACCGGAGATGATAAAACTCCATATATAACAAATTTACCAAATGTATACGATAATACAATATTAATGAATGAATGGATAGAACAACATGACCAACTAATAAGTATTAAAATAGAAGAAGATAATGATAAAATAAAACAAGATATTAAATCTTATCAAGAGATGAGAACATTAAATAAAGAATTATTAGATAGTATAAAAACTATTGTAAATCCTCTTATAAAAAGTATAGTAAAAGAAGTTAATTATGGATATAATAGATTAATATCTACAGCAAATAATATTAAAAGTGCGGCGGTTGTTACAGCGTTAATTGGTGCAGCAGTAGGCACCGCTGTTGTTTCTGGCGGTGTTTCAGTACTGGCTGAAGGCGGAAAAATCTCTTATTCAACAATGCTCCCCGCTATAAAAAAAGCGGGAACAGAAATGTTGATGAATGCTTCACCTGGAATAAAAACTGTTGTATTAAATTCTATTAAGAAAGGTAAATTACCTACTTCAAGTGATTTAATGGATGTATATAAAAATACTATGAAAAAACAATTAAGTAAAACTACATCCGATGGATTTAGAATAATAGATAATAAACTTAAATCGTTGAATACTATATTGGATAAAGAAGTGAAATCAGCTATTAGGGAACAATTAAAGTCATCATCAAAATCGGGCGATTATAAGGAAGAAAGTGAAGACGAAAAAATTAAAAAAATACGGAATGATAGGGAAGAAAACATTAAAGAAATACTGGAAAATGAATCGTTTGGTAATGATATTAAAAAATCGTTGGAAATAAATAATATTTTAACAAAAAATACTACATTCTGGAATGAATATATAGATAAAGGTTGTCCATTAGTTATACAAGGGAAGGTTATATCTCAAAAGTTAAAATGGAGATGTAAAAATCCCAATTGTACAACCATTGAAAATGAAAGCTGTGATAAAAAAACAGGCACAGTATTTTACAGTCCGGATAAAATTCAACACGATATTTGCGGTTATTGTGTATTTAAAACGGTACTCAATAATACAGATAATAAAGAAAATGAATGGAAACATGTAATTCCTTGTTATTCGGGGTTGTATAAAAAGAAGGTCTCCTCTTTGAGAGGACAGCGTCCTCAATATTTACATGCATCTTTACTTATAACGCTATCAGAACAACTAGAAGATAATGCTTATATAAAAGAATATTCTCCTTGTACCGGATTCTTAACTAAAAAATTGGTGAAATCTAATGATGATAAATCATACTGTTCGAAATGTAATCGATATATATCAGACTCGCCTTGTTTAAAATATGAATGTCCGATATGTTTTTTTACTTTATGTTCTACATGTGTTTATAGATTGAAAACGAATGTTAAGTATATTTGTCAAACTTGTACTCCACCTGTAAATACTATAGCAATTACTGAAATGATTAATATGGATGTGAATAGTGATCCAGCGCTGCAGAAGTTTTTATATGATGAGAGTGTAATTGCACAACTTTTTGAAGAGACTGACGGGGTACGCATTTCTGAAATATTCAACACACAACAAAATGTGGATAATTATTTGAAACAATTTCAAGGATCAAAAATATTTAACGATGATAAAAACATAGTGTTTTCATCTAAGCCAGTGCAGCAGGATGGTACAAAAGGGTCAATGTATATGGTTTTAAATAAGAACGTATGTTCCGAGCAGTTTTTAGTAGCGACTGCGCGGCTAAAAGAGGAATATAATCCAAAAACTCAAAATAATGAATTTACTACGCAACACGTATTTAGCATACAATTTTTCTTTAAGTTTTCCAATGAAATGAATCGGAATACATGGCGGCAGGGGGGTCCAGCCAATGATTTGGTTTATAAACAAATTTGTATAAAGGCATTAACAGATTATGAAAAAAGTAAGGACGAATTCAAAAGAGAACCAGAAAATTCATCACCTACTACATATTCGTATACATTTGATAATAGAACAGCTAAATTATGGTATGATGGTGATTCAGAAATTGAATGGAAAGCGAATGATACATTTTTAGTGAAAGTATTGTTGCCTTATTTGAATGAAAAAGCACAAAATAATTCCGGGGTTGCTGTAATTAATGGTCTTTCTTGGAAACCTACTGAAGGGGCGGGCCAGGGAAATGGTGTAACGTGTATTGTATTATATAAAAATCATGAAAATAACAAGAGTGTTCTTAATAATGTTCTTACTAATGTTCTTACTAATGTTCTTACTAATGATTCTAAAGATAATGAACAAATATATCATGCTGACATGTACCTATATAATAAAATGTTCTTTTATGATGGCGAGCGCAAGATATGGAATTTAAATGGTATTGAAGATCAGGCTCATGACCATGATGGGGTATCGTTTCTTCATCACTCTAATAATCCTCTTGATAAAAACCATATTATTCGTAGTGCGACTGCATTCAAGGCTGAATTCGATAAAGCGAACACAGGAGTTGTTGGTCAGAATGGTACATTCCGCGACGACTTAGAATTACAGGCGACAAAGGATTGGTTTGCAGAGGAAGAATACGACGTTGATGAGGAACTATCCCCCCAGTCGGATGAGGCGGCGACAAAGGGGGGTGCGAATAAAAGAAGTGAGAAACGTAAAACGCGCAAGAGAAATGCTAGAATGAGAGAAATCTTAGGAAGAAAAAATGAGTTTGTATTATTTAAAAGGAAAAAACTATTTGGTAATAATGGAAATTCAAAAAAAGGCACCACGAAAAAGAAAGTTATTTTTATTAATAAAACACGAAAAGTATAAGCATTAGGAAAGGTGTAGGTGTAAATTCATTTTACTTCTTATAAAAAAAAATAAAATGAATTAAATGAATTAAATATTATCCATTTTTGAATTAAACATATTGACTGTATAATCCATTATCTTTTGATAAGCATTTGATTGTATTTCGTTCATTGAATGTTTTACTGAATCTAACATACATAATGATAAGCAAAACAGTTGTATTATAACATCTTCATTACTTTCATGATAATTATAAAATTCCAACAGCGCGTCTCCAGGGGTTAATGATGTTTTATTTAGCTTATTTTTTAAGTTCTCAAACCCTTCATTTGCAAGAGTTTTAATATTTTCTATTGTAATTTGTATTGATTCTGATAAATATGGAATGTCTGGTAGTTCTAAAACAGTATTTGGTGATATAGGTCGGTTCATAGGTTGGTTCATGATTAATTAATATATGAATATTATCTTTATATAGAGTTATATATATATATGAATAATAATATTAATAATATCTTTATTTATCTTATTAGTTTAAGTATTACTACATTGGTGTATGTCTATATATTACATTTACCAGAAAGATTAAGCGGTGCAAACGATCTTGTTAAACATTATTATTATGATAATGGTATTAAAAATTTCATATTTGACGTGTTTTTAGTTTATATATATATTTCTATTGCCCGATTTTTTATGAAACGCTTTAAGATTAATAGTACAGGGCAACAAATTGCATTTGTCTCTATTTGCACCTGTATTATATCTACTTGTTTTATGTTTTATTTTCTCACCAAAAAAAATGGTTCTTCTTTTTTCGCGTCATGGTTTCATAAAGCCAGATTCAATGCAGTGATATATGATATTATTTTGGTTACAACAACTTATGCTCTATATAGTATTTGTATTTAATGTGGATTGTATTTAATGGGGATTGTATTTAATGGGGCACATTCTTTTTAATTTCCATGGTTTTTATTTTATCAATGTATGTTTCTTTAATGGAAGCCAGCATTTTATCCGTAGTGCCTTGTTTAATATTATCTATTTCGTCGCGCTGCTTTTCAATCATAAGGGCAGTAATGCATAATAGATGGGTTAACAAGTTGGTGTCTGAACCATCGAATTCACGAAAAGTAGTAACTGCCACCCCCGATGTAACGAATTCGGTTTTATATTTTTCTTTCAAATATTTCAATCCTTCAATCGCATTTATCGTAAATTCAGTCATTATTGATGGGGGTATTCACATTATTTATATTTCAATTTTATTTTTTATTTTTTATTTTTTATTTGATTTAATCAAAAGGTAGGTATTCTTCATCTCCAATGTCATAGTTATATTTTTCCAAATAACGAACCAATCGATCAGGATGAAAACATTGTGCGATTAGTTGTTCTTTAAATGGTTCAATTCGTTTATATAACGCATTGTAATCTATTTCAAATATAGCAGGGTTATATGATAATATGTCCCAATTTATTTTATCTGGATTTTGTTGTAATAAATGAATCGCATTTGGATTGACTGATAATATGTCCCAATTTATTTTATCTGGGTCTTGTTCTATCAAATGAATCGCATTTGGATTCTCTGATAAACTGTCCCAATTTATACTATTTGGCTTTTGTTCTAATAAATGAATCGCATTTTGATTCCTTGATAACCAGTTCCAATTTATTTTATATGGGTTTTTTTCTAATAAATGAATTGCATTAGGATTTCCTGATAAGTAGTCCCAATCAACTTCATACAAATTTTGTTCTAATATACGAATCGCATTGGGATTTTCTGATAAGTAGTACCAATCAACTTTATCCCAGTTTTGTTCCAATAAATGAATCGCATTGGGATTTCCTGACAAAACGTCCCAATGTATTTTGTCTATATTTTTTTGTAATAAATGAATCGCATTTGGGTTTGCGGATAAATACATCCATTCAATCTTATCTACATTTTGTTGTAATAAATGAATCGCATTTGGATTTTGTGATAAATTATTCCAATTTATTTTATCTGGATTTTGTTCTAATAATTGAACTGCTTTATGATTTGATGATAAGTTATCATAATTTAGTTTATCTTTCTGAATCCAGTTTAATAATTTATATGGTGTTGTGACATCATCGTATGATTGCATGTTGTTAAATAATCGGGTGTATATGGAAAGTATTATTCTTGGGTTTCAATTTTATTTTTTATTTTTTATTTGTTATTTTTTAAAAAATAAAGATAATAAAGATAGGTTTAAATTTTATTTATATGATAAAAGTAAAACGTGGAGGGTTGGTATTATTATTAGGATTATGGGTTTTTTTATTACCGCAATATAGAATTATTAGACCTTCTATTGTTTTTTCTCTAATGTCTTTTATTTTATTTTTAAATTTTCCAATATTAGTACGATTAAGCAATAGTAAACCCCTTTATTATGAAGATTTATTTTTAAATACCTCCTTATTGCCAAAATTGCAAATTGCAGAAAAAACTAAAGAAACTTTTAAAAAGACATTTACTTATATTTTGGTAATAACAAACTCAATGTTAAGTGGATTATTATATGATTATTGGATTATAAAAACAAAAGATACCACATCGATTATTGAAATTGTAGGAATATCTGGAGGAATATTAAAGATTTTTCAAATTATTAATCATTCTACTGGAATTGTAACTCTTAGTCTAATTAAATATAGCATAAAACAAAGGATAAATAGCATAGACTTTGATGATGATACGCTGGGAGACGATAATGAAACTGATGACGAATATGAATACAAACGCGATGATGAGGATGATGGTGATGGTGATGATGGTGGTGATGGTGATGGTGATAAATGGGTAGATAATCGGCAGCCTATGCATATTGATGGAAAATAAAATTGAATAGATTTTATAATTATATTACATTTTAAAAACGAATTTGTATGTCTGGACAAACTGAATGCTCCGTATGTTTAAGTGAATTTGTAGAACCTCATATGTTAAATTGCGGTCATACATTTTGTTTACGTTGTATTCAAAGTGTTAGAGCACATTCTCCTAGCGATGCTTCATGTCCTCAATGTCGGAGAATTATTAGTACTTGGATTCCAAATTATGCTTTGATTAATGATGGTCATGACGGCGAAGAACAATCTGTTTCAGATACGATGCATATAAATGGAAAAAAGAAATTTGCTATTCACGATAACAGTGGAAGTATGAAATATAATCGCGATGCAAGTATATTGAAATTTTATCACGATGGAACAATTCAATCGTGTAACAGTAAATATCGGTTTGAAGAAGCGAATCAACGTATGGAAATGATTGTTAGTCAAACTATTGAAGACGGCGAAGAAATAACGGTTTATTTATTGAACCCCATTAGTAATAATGAGGATTATGAATATTTAGAAGATGTGGATTATGTTACCATTTATCCAGAAAATTACGAAGAAAAAAAACCTATATTACAACGTTTGTTAAATTCCAATAATATATATGGACGTACTCCCCTTGGTGCAAGGTTGCGTAAAATAACACAAAACATTAATAACATTATTAAATCACAAAATAATCGGAATCTTGGAAAATGGACTATTATTATCAATACTGATGGCGAACCAGATTATCGAAGAGAATTTGAAAGCGAGTTGAAAACTCTTATTCGCAGCGTTCCATGCATTTTGGTTTTCAATCTTATTACGGATGAAGAACATATTGTTCAATATTATAACGATTTGGATGTAAATTTAAACAAAGGATTGGAAGAAATGACACCAGTTGTAGATATTTTGGATGATTTTGTTAGTGAAGCAAAAGAAGTACGTGGAGCTAATCCTTGGTTAGTATATTCGTATTCCATTCACAAAAGACGTATGGCGGGTACGGATCATATGGTCTATGATATGATGGACGAAGATGGGTTGAGCTTATTTTATGCAAATATATTGATAAAACTCATATTGAAAAGGAATGATATACCAGATATAGATGATGCGTCTTATTTTCCATTTCTTGATGAACTTGCAAAACAAAATATAGAATATGATATTCTTTCGAACAAGATGGTACCATTTATAAATGTAAATGCATTAAGGAGGAAATATATTTACGAAAAAATGATTATAGAAATTAAAAAAAATTATGTTATGATTTTATCTATACTGGTGGTTCTATTTATCTTGTTATTACCACTTTGCATATAAATTATAGACTTATATATATTCAGACATTTATAATTATTTTTTTTAATAATAATATTATTATAATATATAATGACAGAACCAGAGACAGAATCTGAACTATTCCCAGATACACATCCAGGACCCTTAAAACAGGGACGTCTTAAATACACATTTATTAGTAAAAAAAAAAAATACGAAGTAGCAAATTGTAATGCAGATAATGTCCAGAACTATGTTACGTCGTTTGTAGAATTATTAAAAGAAATGAAAAATTCAGGTAAATCACTACCGAAAACATTTAGTGTTACAAAATATTTCAAAGATGGAAAACAAGCCGGAGCTGCGCATGGTTTATTATTGGAATTGTTGAGCGAAATTAAAACAAATCAAAAAATTAGTGTTATAGAATTTGGCAGTAGTGCTATAAAAATAAATCCTGTATATAAAAAGACGGAAGAAGATAAAATGGAAATTGAAGAAATTGATAATAATGAAGTAGTAGATATATGTAAAATTGGTGATGATATTGATTTGGAAAACCTGAAAACACAGTTCAAAACAAATATAGCTAAGCAAGAATTTAAGGACCGTCCCTATAGTGATGATACAAAATTTGTAATTTTTTTATCTGGTGGACATATTAAGAAACATAAAGATTCCAAAACAGCTACAGAATTTGTTAAGAGTTGTAATATACCTTCATTATTAAAAGACGATATATATACCCAAGAAGGTGTTTATGAAGCACGATCAGCATTACATAATATGAAGTTGGATGATATGTTGTCAGATTCCACGACGCGTTTAATTGTCACTTCTATAGGAGGTAAAACATGTCAAACAACTGTATTTGTAAAGAATAAGGATGGGAATGACTGGAATATATCTGGAGATATTCTGGAAATTACAATGAAAAAAAAGGGACCACTCGAACCATCTGACAGGGAAAATCTGGAACAAATTTTTTCACCACCTAACCCCGAAGAAACACAAGTAATGTTTATGAGCACATGGGGGTTTGTTATAAGAAATGCGTATAACCAATACCCTGATAAAACTAATAAAACTGTCAAAAAAGAAGTATATGTAACGGGTGGGCCATGTGAAGAAGGTCAAAAACCCGAATGGAAATATGAAACTTTAGATAACTGGGATATTTTTTTTGATCTTCTTCCAAGGGATTCGTTTATGAAAGGTGTCGGAAGTGAACTTGTGCAGAAGCCGCCGGGTGGAGGAGGTGGGAAAAAAACTAGACATAAAAACAGAAAGAATAAAAAAAGAAAGACTAAAAGAATAAGAATGAAAATGAAAAACAGCAAAACAAAAATAAGAAAAAAAACTTCAAAAAAATATAAGAGAAAAACCAAAAAAAGAGCCTAGAAAACATGTTTTTATTAAACCGGATTTTTTTGTTCAATGTATAAATATTAAAAAGTTGAAGTATTTATAATTATATATAAATACTTCAATCAATCACAATGAACCGATCATTAGATAATACTCTAAATATGCTGCAATCAAATGACTGTAATGAACAAGCGGTTACACGCTTAGAGGAATTGGCTTGTAAAAAGACTGCAATATATGAATCAGGATATTATAACGACGATATTGCATGTGCGGTTGACAAATACTATACATATTTGGAAAAGAATGATAAATCGGTTGATGTTTTCCTTCCGAAAAGCGGAGTGACACTTGTAATAAGTCCTGGTTTTATGACACCTCAAGACGTGGAGGTTACTTTCAAATGGTCTGGTCCAATTATGGACGTTGAAATTAGTGGTAATGTTAAAAATGAAAATGATTTGCGTACATTTCTCCAGCGTCGTTTTTCTCGTTTCTAAAAAAGATTTAAAAATATATAAAGATTAAAAAATATATACATGAATGGCTATTGACGAAGAATGGGATAAACATTTTAAAGATATATCACAGAAAGATTGGGACAAATTAATAAGCGATGCTTTAAAATATTGGGACGAATTAGACAATGATAATGATATAATAAAAAATGATAGTGATGATGGATTGGAATCGTCTGGTTGTCCGATGCATCCAAATGTTTTTTTTGGTTTATGTCGGGTCAGGGGGTTTAATCAATGTAACGGTTATACTTATGTTGATTACGTAAAACAGTGGAAACAGCGCCGGGAAGGTATTGATTTTGTTTAAAAAAAATATATATATTTTATTTATTTTATTTATTTTTCATCTTTTTAATTCATGTTATTTATTTGAAAATATTGTTACATTATCTTCAGGAATTATGTATTTCAAGTAAACCTTGTTTGAACCACTTGTCATTGTTCTCTGTATCGGGTCCAAATTCTCGTTCTTCATCATTTTCATCGGAAAACTCCCAAATTCCCCCCATTTTTTCTAAAAACATTTCCAGAAATATATCTATTTTTGTGGTCGGGTTGGGTACAAGATTGTCATTTCTCAGCGGACTAACTGAAGGGTCATAGTTCATGAACTCGGCGCGAATTTCGTTGATATGAACCTTTGAAAAGGTATAGCCACTTGGGTCCATTTTAAACGCGTCGAAATTGTTCTGCTCGCACCACGTTGTGTAGGATTGGATGACTTTTTCAAATTCGTCGTCTTGAATGGCTGAACCCTTTATCATGAGTTGTTCCAAAGCTTCGTCGTTTGCCCGAATTCTTGACTGGTGATCCAAAATTCTTTCGACTAAGTCGGCTTTCTTTCCGCTTGTTGGAAGATTATTTTCAGATAAAATTATTTTCAAAAATCCGGTGCGCATAGTCTCAAGAACTGGGCGGGTGTGAGTAATTGCAGGCATTATTTCGCTATCAGTGTTATTATTGTTGTTATTATATAATAATTTAAGTTCAACTTTTTTATTTGGATATGGCTGAGGTGGATGTATAGCATTCCGGAGCACACTAATGAAATGAATGGTAACCACTAACCATGTTATAAATACAAAAACAATCCAAATTTCTATAAACAATAATTCAAGAGTCGACGTCATTTTATCTTGATTAAAGATATTAATATGTTTTCAATTTTTCATTTTAAAATGATTATTTAATATGAAAAAAACTTTCAACTTTATTTTTCCTTTTTTTACGGGAAATTTAGTTGGTGAATAACAAACAAGAAAAAATATTTTATATTATTTTTTTTTTGAAAATTTTTTGACTTTTAAAAATCAAATGTAGAGACAAACTTGTATTAGCCAATCAGCGACCGGTATTTTAAATGTTATAAAGATATGAATATTAGTTACGCCGAGAATATTTTCTCTTGTTACGGCGCTTTGTTTTTCGTTTCTTTTTACGATTGCGGCGCTTTGTTTTTCGTCCACCAGCTGAAGGAATACCCTCTTTGTTGTAACCAGCTATTTCTTTTTCTAACATTAGATGAGCTTCTAAAGATGCTTCTAAAATTAGACTATCCCAATTTATGTCTCTATGTTTTTTTTTTAAAAAATTTAAAGCATTATAAGCTTTTCGGTCTAATTTATTCGCACAGAATGTAAAAAAATAATTATCACTACAATTAAATTGTAAATTATTTGTTACCAATTCTTCAAGTTTTTGTAATGTTCTGACAGCATGAATTTTTTCAGTAATTCCGGATAATGCTTTATTAGCCTTTGCAATAAATAATTTTGTTTTTAGCGCATCCATATTATGTTTATGTTTCATATTTTCTACATTTCTTTCTTCTTGTTTATGTTCTACTTCAATAGTTGCTTCATCAATTGCATTTTGATTTGCATCTTTTATTGCATCAATTTTTATTCTTCTGTTTTTTTTAATAGTCTCTTCTTCAGATTCATAAATACCACTTTTTCTTTTATTTATATTGAGCAAACTTTCAGCGTTTAATAAACGAGTTTTATCGTCTTGCATTTGTTTCTCCGATGTAATTATGTTATCTTGTTCCATAATTTCACGCGTGGTTTGTGCATTACTACGTAGTGCACTACGACGCGCACGATTACCCAATACGGTGAAAGGGAACCCTGCTATATTCACAGCATTTTTGGTGGTTTCTAATAAATCATCTCCAACACCTACTATATTTTTGGCAATATTACTCCCACTTTCGGCGACATCTAATACATTTGAAGCTACATTTTTTACAGTATCACCTGTTTTTTCAGCGATACCTTCTACATTGCCTAATAATTTACCAGTAATTTTAGTTCCCTTGTCGACGGTTGTTAAAGGTAATTTCGCTAGCTCACTCGCAGTTTCGATTGCTTGCTCTTTTAGAGTTTTTTTTGCGCCTATGGTATTTGCTCCTTTTTCGCCTCCTTTTTTACTAAATCTTTTTTTATTTTTTGATATTTGTCTTTTTGATTTTCGTGTCATTATATATTAACTATAGAAAATATGTTGGCATTAATCTTGTAAAAGATAAAGTTATACAAACGCATATTAAAATTTATAATAGTTAAAAATATTTTCATTTTAGAATAGTTTTTAAAATGAAAAAGTAGAGACAAATCGTGTAGTGGGCAATCTGACCAATCAGCACCCGTCAATCATGCACTGGCGAATCTAGCGAATCAGCGCCCCCCAAAATCTTCCCCCAATCATCAAATTCCATATAGACTACCATTTAGCGTTTTATAGGGGAATGCAGAAATGAGTGAGGAAAACAGAAACCAGTCATAAAAAATATTTATACTAAATGTATATTGTAAGTTTTTTTTGTATTTATTAAAACATTATAGCATATTGACAAGCCCCCCAGCCAATTGACACCATCGTCATGAAATAAAATATAGGAATTGCATTGGAAAAGATTAATCCGTATATAGAAATAACTTGCCATAAAATAACCAGGTTCATATTTAAGGGGGTGCGATTATGTTCGAACCGTAAAAGATAGCCATAAAGAATGCCCATTAAAGTAAGCACGTAATACCACATGATGATTTATTTACCACACATTCTTTCCAAAAAACATTTCAATTTTTTCACAAGCATATAAAAAATATGAGTGAATTTTAAAATATTTATATGATACCTACCTTCCCATTTTCTTACAGAGTGTTGTAAATTTCCGTGACACCATCTACCAGCCAATCTGGATTATATTCAGAATCGCAGTCAAACTCGCGGTCTTGATTCGTCGTATCATAGAACTCCCAGTCGTCGCGTACGTTAAACAGCATATATAAGAACGAATCCAAATTGTGCGGATGGTTTGCAAACTCTGAGCGAATTTCGTTGATGTCTACCTTTTTGGTAGTCATATAGCCTTGATACGGTGCAAAGCCTTCTTTGGAACACCATTGGTCAAACGCGCGAATGATGTTTTCAAATTCCACAGAGCGAGGTTCGGCGCCGTACTCCAGGAGTTGTTTCTTGGCTTCTTCTTCTTTTTGTATTTTTTCTTGATGATTAATAATTCGTTCAATAAGGTCCCCTTTTTTCCCCGATTTCTTGAGATTGTAAGAAATGCAAATATCCTGCAAAGCCTTTGCTTTCAAAGTTTCGAGTGTGTTGCGAGCGTACATGATGATTTTGTGTATGAATTGTTGATGTTTCTCTATGACAATTTTGTTTCAACTTTATTGCGTACCGTACAATGTAGCCAATATATACATTTTTCCCAAATTATGAAGAATTTTATCATATTTTATATAGACTTTCATCTAGCACTTTATAGGGGAATGCAGAAATGAGTGAGGAAAACAGATATGAGTGATAAAAAAATACGAGATTATAGGTACTATATTTATTGCGCTACCCCCGGTTCACTTTTATTTGTCTCTGATACTCTTACTAACGATACCCATGTTCCCTTGCTAACTACTTCCTCTTCTGTTTTTTTCGTGGTTCGACTGGTCCAATCGCAAGTCTTGTCAAAGTTGGAATCCCATAATGTAAGGTAATCTTGTGCGCTTTGAATGGACGTAAATATAATGCTGTCACCGGGGTCATCATAGCCCCCAGCTCTACCCAGCAATCCTTGAATAATAACATCATCCATAGGATTTTCCGTATAACGCTCGTACCATATACCAATATGGGTCTTTGGAAAAGTCTTCGAGCACCGTGCTTTTTCTTTGATAAATATAAAGGTATGTTTTTCTGGTGCTTTTTTCAATACATAATCTATTTCAGCAATGGTTTCCCCCTTTATTTTATAAGTGTTTGAATAGTTTTCCATATCGTACATGATGCTATCATAGTTCTCTTCGTCAAAGACACCATCAATACGCTTTCCATTTGCGTCCCGAACACCAAACATGTTGACGATGACTTCGTATTGTCCAAGTCCGGTAGGGGTACGTATGATATGATATCGTGGGGTAGGGTAATTGGCTTCAATGATTGATTTCAACTCTTCCATACTCTCTGGGTCATATTGCGACCCACTCAAAGGCTTGAATTGTTTCAAACGACCATTGTCGTAAAAGTGGCGAACACCGTGATATCCCTTGGATGCCTCTAACTTTGTAATAGCATAGTGTTCGTTCAACGTATCTATACCATCATATAGGGTTCCATTTGGGGTCGCGGAAAACTGAACCACTTTTATTTTTTTTTTGACCAAGTATTCCACGTCTAAAAATCCCAAGCTTTCAAACACCTTTGACAATGTGTGAGTCCTACCTGCCGCGATTTGCACCTCATCAATGAGGATTAATACGTTGCTCTTACCTTGAATGGAATCTTTGAAACCGCGGTCCAACTTGTTGCGATGATATACGTTTGGTCGAAGCTCTTGGGGTAACCGTGCTTTTGTTTGTACTTCCCAATCTACCGACGAAAAGCCAGTAATGATATAGATATTTTCAGCAGGGATCCCCATGGTTGTATGCTTCATGAAATCTATACTTGTTGCCAACATTGCTCCCGTTTTCCCACCTTGAGCTAATCCAATTACCATCATCATGGCAAGTTTTGGATTTTTCTCAAAAGCTTCTATCACTTTATCACTGGCAGCTTGTTGGTTTGGAAACACGGTGGACATGGTTGCTGGTAGCTCATTTAACATTTATCATGAAAGAAAAAAAGATTTCAACTATAATTGTTCGATATTTTATGCAAAATGACATGAAAAAAGTTGTTCCTGGCAGGGTTCGAACCTGCGACTTCCGGCTCATAAGACCAGCACT
>CENJ01003896.1_pt1 | contig 19904 bp, 20 predicted proteins | sample 356161 | NCBI WGS metagenome assembly CENJ01 (sample SAMEA2619531, study PRJEB7988) | marine metagenome | biome: marine biome (ENVO:00000447); feature: surface water layer (ENVO:00002042); material: "saline water (ENVO:00002010), including plankton (ENVO:xxxxxxxx)" | depth 5 m
TATTAGATAAAATACCAATACATATTTATAAAAATCTAATAAAATCAGCATAAGATAGGAATGAAAAATATATAAAAAATTATCAATAAAGAAAAGAAAACTAACAAAATATTTGAATTAGGTCGGCGTTTTAAATGTTCAAAGGTGTAAAACATAAAAATGTGATTTTAGCAACTCATAACGAAACTTCATGTGAAATAGGACAATTGTTAAATCAAAATAAAAATATTTTTTCATTTGCACATTTACAAGGTATGAAAGAAAATTATTATAATTACGTATCCAATGAAAATAGTGTCCATGTATATGTTCCGTATGGTCCGTACAATGAGATGTTACCTTATTTACTACGTAGATTATATGAAAATTTGGAAATATTATACTCTATCAAGTAGTAATTTAAATTGTTTATCTTCATTATAATTTCCTGAATTAGACTTGAATGAAAATTTACAAGGTGAAGCACTTTGAATTAAATAATCTTTATATGTTCTACCTGTACCAATACTAGTTATAATAGGATAATCACTCCATTGACCATTTTCTTTCATATGCGTATCTAATAGATCCATGCATGAAAGGTCGTCTGCGTAACTTGCAGATTGTTGCATACATTCACGTTCCCCTAACATGAAACTTGATAGCGCTCTTGGATAATTGAAATATAACATTTTAATTACATAATCAAGGTCAAATGAAAACATTTGCTCCTTTTCATCTTGCTTGTAATTAGGACTAAATATATTTTTTATAATGGAAAAGATATCATAGCGCTGTATTTTTTTTTCACCATGTATTATGGTATTAATAATCGCATAACGAATGTCACCATTTGCTTCAATACATATTTCTTTTTTTTTACCCAATGGAATATTATATTTTTTCAATATTTCTAACATTTTTGATAAAGATGGCTTTCGTATTACGTATTCTTTACAAAGTTTTATAATAGGAATGAATTCAGATTTGTATTCATTAGAACCTACAATAATCAATGGTTTTTTTGCTTCTTTAATTATATGTTTTAATTTGCTAATTACATTTTTATACAAAATATGTTGAATGTCTAAATCATCTATTAAAATTACTTTTTTTTTTGAAAAGCAATCCAATGCATTTATATTTACAATATTATTTAATTCTATTTCTTGTATATGATAATCATATTCATAAACAATTTTATAACATAAATACGTTTTACCTACACCAATACCTCCTTTTATATATATAGGCTTGGAGGTAGTAGACCAGTTTTTTAAACAACTTTCAAGTGGATTCATTATTTATTTAATGATAAAAAATAAATAATAAATCAATTTTCTTCAAATTTTTCTAAATCATTATAATCAACGCCTGTTTGTATTTTATGATTTCCATCATAGTAACTATTTATTTTTTCAACACATAATTTTTTATTTTTTAAAAAATGTAAAGGTTTTTTAGTTCTATAAAATTTTAAAAATAACCCACATATTATTTTAACTGCACGAGCTTCGATAATTACTGTACTGCACATTAGCTGATTTTCTATGCAATTTTCATATTGCTTTAATATACGAATAAAGTCTTTTATCTTAGAAAGTGAAAGAATACCTAATTTTCGAGAATCTAATAAAAAAGCAAATTTTTGATTGCTACATTGTATATTCGTTAATGAGTTTGTTAGCTCGCTTTTAAATTTTTCCCATTGTAAAGGAGTTGGTTGTGAATTTAAAACGTTTAAAAATAAAACTTTATATTTACTATTTTCAACCACCGTAATGGATAGAAATTCATTATCGTTTTCTATAGTTAATTCGGCCATTATATAATTCTTTACTATTTCTTTAGGTTTTATTCTACGAAAATATATAATATGAATGTTCAAAATTTAGCATATTGTAGATATATTTATATATGGACCATTTTATTTTTATTAAATATTGTTCCTTATTCCCCATTAGCTTCTTTATTTTTAATCAGTATATTAGAATTAAAAAGTCATGTTTTATCAAATAAAAATTATATTACATTTAGTAAGGCATTTGGTCTTATTTTTGTAGATATATTATTATTTATTTTAGTATTTATGAAAGACACTAATTTGTATATTATTCCTAATATTCTTTTTTTTGTATTTTATTTACTTATTTTACATATCCATGAAACAAATATTTTAACACTTCATAATGAATTATTAAAACAAGATGATTTAAATCATAGTCAAGAAAAATATTTTGAATATATGAAAAGAATTTGGGGATTAGCAATACAATAAATATTATTTGAAGAAACTAGTAATAGACCTATTTCCATTATTGCTGTTTTGACTTTGAACTAAATAGCTATCAAATAATATTTTTTTAACTTCTTTTGTTTTTAATTCTTCTACTTTTTTTACATATTTTTCTGGCTCTAAAGAACATTTAAGTGTTTCTAAACGATCTTCAAAATTATCCACTTTCCTTTTAAACTCTGGCATATCATATAATACAAGTGCAAATAACTGCAAAACCGGTTTCATAATTTGATTACTAATATAAAATGCGTAATCAATTTTTAACTTTTTCTCTTTAATATATGTTGGATTTTCTATTTTTTCGCCCTGCAAATTTGCCTTTTTATTTACAATGTAAACATATGGTATTCTCTCACCCGGTGTAGGTTTATTTCCTGGATTTCTTTCACCCATACGATCAGCTAATACTTTATGTGCAATTTGGCTCGGATTTTTATAAAACCCTCGAAGTGCTTTACTAATAATTAATTTATTAATATCTATATTTTCATCAATGATATCTTGTAAGCATTTCTGTAAGAATTCTTTAGCTTTATTTATAGACCTTTCATTTAGCAAAATATCTATAATACCACCATATACATCTTTTACAATAGGTGCATTATCCCGACGTTTTAATACAAGTCCCATAGACTTTCTATATCCACATTCAATATCTTCTTCATACAATACCCCTACATACCGTTTCTTAGATAATAATGCAAACGGTAGAAATGTTTTTTCATATTCTAAATCATGCGGATATTTTAAAAAGGATGTAGCTATTTCACCAGCTTCTTTAGCTAATTCAATTGTAATCTCTAAAGCTTTTTTATCTTTAATTGGAGTACCATCCAACTCTTCTAAATTAAATGTAAAGAACACTGAATCTGTATCACCGTAAATATATTCCGCATTTGTTCTAACTTGACCATATTTTTCAGTATCACATACTTTATTTTTATACACTGATTCAATTATTTTTCTCGCATATGTTAATAATTTACGCCCAACCGCTGTAGTAGATGCGGCTGCATCAATTTCATAAAAAGTGCTTGTTTTTGCACCTGTTTGACCATATACGGAATTAGCTGTTATCTTAATACTTAATTGTCGTTTGTCTAAAATATTTTTCATGAATGGATCATCGGTTTGTTTCATTAATTTTTTTGTAGCTTTTCTTGCGGCTAACAACTCTTCCAATATAGCTGGGAGAATTGCACGTCCTTCGGAAAATTGCGCATAACGACATATTTTATATCCAGTTATTACTTTAACATCTGCTGACGATTCTGTAGGACCTTTTTTTTTTGTATACGTATCATATTTTATATCTACATATTCATAATTTGGTAAATTGTCATATATAAATTCACCGGCTTCGTTTTTAATACCATACTCTTCCAATAATTCATGTTCCAAATTAAATGTTTTTGTCCATACTTTACTATCATGGGATATATTTTCACTGATAATAGAAGATGGGTACAATGACCCATAATCCACACACGCTACTGGGTCTTCCAAATATAAATTACATTTAGGTTCTAATACAATAGCACCTTCATATGCTTCTTCATAATCCCCTTTACTAATCAATGGCATGAGTGTATTTTTTTCTCGACATTTTTTTGCTACATAACTCGTCAATTTAATACCTTGTCCTCGAAACATTAAGAAACTCATTGGAACACTACATAATTTTGCCATTTCTACATATGCTGTTAATATATCTACTTTTTGAAACAATTGATGTACTAGATTACAATCCTGAATACAATATTTTGCAATGACAGACCTTTCTTCGGGACCTTCATTTGTCATACGAAATATATCCTGAGGAGATACATCATCTTTTGATAACCCCCATTTAATTTTTAAATCATTAAAATTTACTTCTTTGTCTATAATAAAATAATCTTTTTCTATACCTATTATTTTAAATTTTTCACCATTATTATAAGGATCACTTGTATGACTAATAATATAAAATACTACATAACTATTCAGTGATAACCCTTTTTTATTTCTTGTATAAATTTTTGTACCTTGATTACATGGTTCGGTATTAGATACTTTATCGCTTATCAATTCTCCCGCAACAGAATCTAATTTAAATGAAGAGAAACTAAATCCTGAATCTTTTCTCATGTATACCAATAAATCAATTTGTAAACGTCCTTCCATCAATATATAATTCAAATTGAAATCACCACTTGCTAAACGAATATTCATTTCTTCAAGTTTTGGTGCGCTCTCATTTTTTACACATATCTTATCCTTTTTTCGTCCCAACTTTAGAAAATCACGTAAACAACCATTTTCTATAGCACGCTTAAACATAAAAGGGTAATCAAAACCAAATATATTATATCCAATAATAATGTCGGGGTCTTCTCTTTGTATTACATTTGTCCAAGCACAAAGTACATCTTTCTCGTCTTTATATACTTCTAACTCTGATATATCGGATTCTAATTCCATAACACCAATTCCCTTGTCATCTAATACAATACAATGTTCTAAATAAGGACTTTCGCCAGCGTAACAAAATGATGAGCCAATATATGTGACCTTATCCCCTTCAATCGCTGGAAATTTTTTATCAAGAACATCTGTAATATTTATTATTTTTTGCATGCGATCATATTTGTCATCACATAACATATCTAAAATGGCACCTTTTTTATAAGGTTGAAATTTTTTTTCAAATTTTTCATTATCATCATTATTTGATAATAAATAATCAATCCGTTGTTTAGAAATTTTTTTATTTTTAACTTCTTTGGACGTTTCTTTTAAAATCGTCTCTATTATACTTTCAAAACTTTCAAGATTTAATGATTGTTTTAAATATATTTTATCAATATCTAAATGCTCTGCAAATCCAAACGCACATTGTAATACTTCCACAAATGTAGTTTCGGCAACTTCCCTTGTTATTTTATTTTGAATAAAGTAATTCACTAACTGATATCCCAAATTACTATACGTTTTCTGAGCCAATGGAAAGTCGCCATGACTACTACTTGCCTCAATATCAAAACTGCATACCTTATAAGGTACTGCAGTTTCTTTATCTGGCATAGGTAACACATCTTCATATTTTATAGCATATTCATATTTACAAGTAGTGGTCTTTTTATTTATACGAATAGGTGATTTGAGTTCCACCCAACCCGATGGACTTATTTCTTTTATATGAAAATAACGCAATAAAGGGGGTATTTGCGATTCGTATAGAAATGTGGGGTCACCTTGTAAATCAATTCCGTCAATTAGCTTTTGTTCTTTTCGGTCATAATAAAGTTCCTTAATTTTATTAATTACCATGTAGTGTTTACATGTAATTTTTAAAAACGTATGCATTTTTCCATCGTCAAAATCATATAACGTTTTATATTTTACAAATTCATATTTTTCAATACTTTTTTCATTGATACCTTCAGTTTTTTTTAAATTATCCATAAATTCTTCTTTCATACTTGATTTCTTATTGTCATCCCAATTATCATCCCAATTTTTTCCCATTTTAATATATATAAATGGTTTAAAATCTTTTATGTATAAACTACATGTTTCTCCGTGTTCATTTAAACCAAACATTTGAATATGAAATACTAATGGTCCATTATCCATTTTTTCAATGATTTGAAAGTCAAGGAGACGGAAACATCTGCTCGACATTGTATGTTACATATAATACGATAGTTATATTTAATTCAATTTTATAGTTAAGAATATGTAACAACATGTCTTCCTTTTATAAATTTGGGTAGAATCTTTTTATTCATTCTATTTTGTTTTATAATAAATGAACGCATTTCCCTTAATACCATATTATATTCTGCATGAAAATCAAATACATATTCTTGTATTTTTTCTATAATTTCTGGTGGTAAAGTATGCATAATATAATATAACATTATATTATGAATGGTACATTTATATTTAAAGCACATAGAACACTTAATTGTTTAGCTTATGTACCGTATCATGATAAAGATAAAAATAATCCATATTATAGTGAATTAAATATAAACAAAATTATATATAAATTAAGTACACAACATATATCAAATATTATTTGTCAAAATAATGTATCAAATGCATTTGTAAAATCAGCATTGGGATTAGATGAACAAGAATTGTATAAAACACATAAGGAACCAATACAGGTGGATGACATGAATAAGGGAGTAGATATATTAATTATTTGCACTGATATTAAAAAAAATAATTTAATTACAAATAAAAATTTACAATCAGTTCGAGGTATAGCGGGTTTAAAATTAAAAAAAGATAAAAAGGGTATTGATTATAGTAATATATCTATATTATGCAACGCAATATCTTCAAAAATGAAAACACGCCAATCAAATGAAAAAACACGTGGAAAAGATATTCTTAAATTAATTGATAAAATATCTCACGAAAATAATTGTAAATATATTACCCTACATGCTTTAGATAATGTAATAACATATTATCATGCATTAGGATACAAATTAGTACACTATCCATTTCAAAAAGAAAAATCAGAAGTAAGTGAATACGTTAAACGATTAAATCATGTTAATTTAAAAATGCAAACATTACAAGAAAATATTCCTAGCACCGAATTAAACGAATTATATAAAGAAAAAAATGTTATTATGCAGTATTTAAAACGATTTTTAACAGGTTTGTATGATATAAAAGGTTTATCAAATTTTAAATTACATGGTTATATTGAAGACTTAGTAGAAAATGGATATAAAATGTATAAAATAGTAGATGGTAATATTATTTTGTAATTATTATTTTTGATTCATTTGCATATAAACATGCTAACTGAGTGTAAAGAGAAGCTATGTCTACACCAGATGTTTTACGCAACCATGTTTTTTTTAAATATTGGAAACCATTATGATTTGATGGGCGAATCATTAAATCTTGTGTCCTGTCTGTAATGAGACCTCGGTTTATAATAGTGTCTCCACTTCCCCAAATACGCAATTGTTTGAAAAACTCTTGCTCAAACAATTTCTTTCGCTTATCTGATTTTGAAACAACATTTAATGCATCTACATTTACTATAAATTTTACTAATTCTTCTGAAGCTTCTTTATTTAACATTAAAATATCACTATTTGGTGGATTAAATGAAATTACGTATACATTATCTGGTAATATATACGTACAATCATGTTCGTTATGTTCATCTAATGCATGTCCTCCGTGAACTGGTAAATATAAAATGTTACCTGTTTTTAAAGCTTTTATAATATTTTTAGGATTAACGCTGGTGCGCGTTTTTTTCATAATGGCTTGTAAACTGTTTGATATTTCGGATATTTGCTGTGTTGATATTTTATAATATTCATAAAATTGTTGAGTAGTTTCTATTTTGTCATGTTTGTCTCCTCTTAAAATTGTAAAATCTTCATTTAAAATTCGAGTTAAATTACGGGTAGTTTTTCTTTTTCCCAAAGGTTTCGATTTTAAATATTTCCAAAACATTTTTGCATTTTTTAAACCTTGAGCATCTACTTTTAAACGAGTATCAAATATAGTATCTTTAGTATGATTTTCATAAGGAGGAGGATCACACGAATATTGTATAATAACTAGCGGAGCACACATATTTTCCATTTAATTTAAATGACATAAATTAAATTTATTTTATTTCAATTATTTAAAAAAGATATTCGTGAAATATAAGTATTTAATTATAAATATATATATTATATGAGTGCTAAAACAAAAATAATAAATGCAATGGGTAAATTGTATAATAAAGGTTATATAGCAGCTCGAGATGGAAATATAAGTTTTAAACCTAGAAATAAAGATTATTTTTATATAACAGCTGGTTCAGTTAGAAAGGACACTTTAAAAAAGAATCAAATAATAAAAGTAAACTTTAATAATAATAAAATATGTTATGATGATAGTAAAATACATAGACCATCGAGAGAATTAAACATGCATTATTTTTTACATAAAAAAAAACAAAATTACATAAAAGACTTATATGTAGTACATTCGCATCCACCAAATGCTATAGCATTTATGGGAATAAACCCATTAAATAATGAATTAAGTAATATTAATAAAATATTTCCCGAGTTAAACGCGGGAGTAATAGGAAAAAATGTTCCTTTACTTGAAGCAGGCTCTGATAAATTGGCAAATGCATGTTTAAATCATCTTTGTAGTCCATATACAACTGTAGGTTTAAAACAACATGGAACTTTATGTACTGGCTCTGATTTAGATTTAATATTAGAAGATATTGAAACATTAGAATATCATTTAGATATTTATTTTAAAGCAATTAGTTTAAAAATTTAAAAAATGTGTTTTCTATTTTTAATTATATTTACGTGTACGTCTTTTTTTAGCTTTTTTCTTAGCTTTTTTACCTTTTGGTGGTTTTTTAAATGTTTTTCTTATATTTTTATTTAATTTATTTAAAGACCACATAAGCATATCTTTCATTGTTCTATTTCCATTATATGTATCCATATTTGCATTATGATACCCATTTGTACTTTTAATTATTGTTGGAAATCCATAAACACCTTTAGCAACAGGACTATTAATATATGGTAATGCATTTCCATTTACTTCAAATATTTTTACTTTATCTTTATTCGTAGGTTTTTTTTTCAATACCTTTACCATTTTATCCCAATCTCCCTTCATATTTTCACAATGACTACAACCGTCCATATGGAATTTAATAATGCAATCACAACCTAAAATATTATTATCAAAATCTTCAGGATTGTTATCATTAATTTTAATAATTCTCATTTATATATATATATGAGAATAATTAAATATATATTTATAATTGTTTGTTTTTTGCTTGGAATATACTTTATTTGTACATTTAAGCAATTAAATAATAGAGAAGGGTTTGCACATAATAAATGTCCCAATATATTATTTCAAGAAGGATCTAAAATAGTATTATATAATTCAAGAGTAGCAAAAATACCTGGTGTCAATCCTATTAAATTTGATAATTTAGAAGAATATAAAGAGTTTTTAGAATGGCAACGCAGTAAAAACATAAGATGTCCAGTATTACATTTTCAAAAATCAATCGACGTGCAAGGCAATGATGTATATGCTATTAAACCTAGTCCTACAGATTTAGATGACAATATGTCAAAATATATATTACCTAAAGAAGGTACTAAAGTTGAAAAGTCTAAATTAAATGATGCAGGGAGGAATGACCCTCCATATAATAAAAATTCTTATCCCGGATTTGATAAAGATAACCAATATATTGGTCTAGACGTTCCTCTAGATGATATAAAACCTATTCCACCTATTTAGAGTCCAAAAATGTCATTGTCTCTTTTAACCCATCTTTTAACTTTCTTAATTCATTTATTTTTCTTATTGTTTTAAAACTTTCTTCACTTGTTGCATCTTTAGCAATATGTTCTCCACCTTTTTTTAGAGCATTTAATATTTGAAAATCTAAACCATCATTCAGATTTATTAAAACATCTTCATATTCACTTCTATGATTTCCCAATAATAAGCTACTTTCTACGTCACTATTTGCACCTTTTATACGATCTGGTAATTCTACAATATTTACATTTTCTTGCATTTTATTTTTCAAACCTTCGCGGGTTCTTGCAAATAAATTTATAATAACAATAAAACCTACTATAGCACCGACAATATAACATATTTTTGTAAGCTTAGACATAGTATAATATAATAAATTATTTACATAAAAATTTTGTAATAGTTTCCAATACTTTTTTGCTAATTTTTCTTTCTTTATTATCTTTTGACATATAGGTCATGTTTTCTAAACAATTTTCATTTTTTTTTAAACAATCAGTTAATAAATATAATGTACCAAAATGTTTTAAAATAGAATTCGCTACAGTTGTAGATACACCTGGGATTTGACATAAAAATAATACATCAATATTGTCAGGTGTTATATTAGCCTTTTTTTCCCTTTTAACTAAAGAAGTGTAATCTATTTCATTTTTACTAAATGACCCGTCTTGTGTATAGTATCCTGCATCCGATGTTTTTCCTAATTTGTTAGAAAAATGTATGATTAATTCATATGTCTCTAAAACACTATTTGTTCTAAATAACGAAAATCCTTTGAAATAAGTTAGCGATACCATGGACGATAATATGGTAGACTTATTTATCTTATATTTACCAGGTAATGTATTTAATGAACCTTCTATTATATATAGAATATTATGATTTGGTACATCTGTAGCATCTAATCTTGCGGATTGTTCTTTATATCTTCCATCTTTTATACTTGCTGCTAAATCTTTTACTGTTTTACGTTCAATGATAACTAATTCTTTTCCATCTTTTGTCAAAATAATGTCACCTATTGGTAAAGATTTATGTATTATATCATAATTTGTATTTGTATTTTCTTTACTTAGAGCAATTAATTCTTTTTCTCTAATATCTATTTGTATTTGCATAATATATGTATTTATGTATATTTAAATACATATGTTATATAAATTTAAATTTAAGAAGAAGCAGCACAGTTAAACATTACTAAATCGCGGTATTTTTTTGGCTGTTTTAATTCACTGTACATAGAACGACGACGTACACGGTTGTATATAGGTTGTCTTGATACAATACTGCACTGTGGTACTAAACCTGCGAGAATATTACCTCCATTACCACAACTGTTATCTGTTTTAGCGATTGATCTTTGGGAAGCGAAACGAAATGGCATATAATATATTCTAATATTTTTTTTTAAAACTATTTAAACATACTAAAATATATTTATTACATGGATAATACTACAAATGAAGAAGGGTTATTTTTTAACCCATATAATGAAAATAATGTTGAGATTACTATATCAGAAGTACAACAAATATTACAAAAATATGGTATTCCAACTAAAGTGCATAATATAGATTTATATAAACGAGCATTTATTCATTGTTCTTATACAAAAAGACCATCAAATGAAAATGAACAAGAAAATATAACTATTGCTCCTAAACCTGATACATGCTTACCTCTAAAAACCAAGTCGAATGAACGCCTTGAATTTTTAGGAGACGGTGTATTAGAATTACTTACTAAATATTATTTGTATCGTAGATTTCCAAAAGCAGATGAAGGTTTTATGACTGAAAAAAAAATAGCTTTAGTAAAAAACGAACATATTGGAAAATTGGCATATGAAATGGGTTTAAATAAATGGTACATAATTTCTAATCACGCAGAAGAAAAAAAAATACGCACAAATTTAAAAAAACTGGGATGTTTATTTGAAGCATTTTTAGGTGCATTATTTTTAGATTTAAATAAAATTTCAGTAAAAGATGAAGAAAAATGGTTTGAAAATGTATTTGTCACGGGTCCAGGGTTTCAAATGGCCCAAATCTTTGTAGAAAATATTTTTGAAAAACATGTAAATTGGACAGAATTAATAGAAAACGACGATAATTTTAAAAACAGATTGCAAGTTTCTCTACAAAAAGAGTTTAAAATAACACCTGAATACCTTGTTATTTCTAACTCATTAGAAACAGGCTATACGATGGGAGTATATTTATGTTTAGGACAAAATATATATGAAGTCAATATAGACGAAGCAGAAACATTTGATACATATGGATCATTTAGTGAAATACAGAAACATATTGCTGAAACAGAAAAATGTTTTATATTTTTAGGTAAAGGAACTCATAAAATAAAAAAAAAAGCTGAACAAATTGCATGTGAAGAAGGTCTTTTAACTATTGGTCATTTAAGTAAAAAATAAATAACATATTATCTAATCATAATATAATGTCTAAACGATTATTAGAAAAATTAAAAAAAAAACCAATTCCTACTACACGCGAAGAAATAGCTATACCTACCGCTCAGAACAAAGTTTTATTAGCAGTAAAAATAACAAATGTTGCAAATAAAACATCATTAAATAAAGCAGAATTAATGCGTAAATTAAAGGGTAAAATGGGAATAGAATACAGCGTAGAAAGAAAAGAAGATAGTGACCCTTTACCTGAGCCCCCAGTACCAAGAGAAGTATTACCAATTGGAAAACCAGTTAAATTAAAAAATAGATTACGATTATTATATGATCCATATGTTTCTTTATATTCTAATAAATCTGCTCCAAAAAAACAAATATTAAAACCTACAAAAACTGTTAAAAAAATAGAAGAAAAGAAACCCATTGTGGGAAAATCTATTCTAGGTAATCTAGTTACAGATCTTAGTAATATAAATGAAAAGTCTAAAGAAACATATGATAAAGCAGACCAATTGTCTATTAAAATATCGCCATATTATTTAAATAATAGAGAATTTTTTATAAATAGCATGAATCGATTATTTTCTCAATTTAATGATGACGAAGAAGAAAAAATAGGTGAAGGTGAAGATAAAATGAAAGTGTTATGTGATAAATATTCTTCTGAAAGCGACGAATTTACATTAATGAAACATCAAGAAATTGTAAGAATGTATATTCAATTATATTCGCCTTATCGAGGTCTATTATTATATCATGGTTTAGGATCAGGAAAAACTTGTTCTTCTATTGCTATTATGGAAGGAATAAAATCGCATAAAAGAGTTTTTATAATGACACCTGCTTCTCTTGAAAAAAATTATAAAACGCAACTAAAAGAATGCGGAGATAAATTATATAGATTAAATCAACATTGGGTAAAAAAATCGGTTGATTTAAAAAATAAAGACGGGATAAATGAAATGATGAAATTATTATCCGTAGAAAAAAAAATTATAAAAAATGCAGCCGGTGGTTGGTTTTCAGATGCTTCTAAAACACCGAATTATAATACATTAACTGCAGATGAAAAAAAAGAATTGGATATTCAAATTAATAATATGCTTGATCAAAAATATCACTTTTTACATTATAATGGTGGTATAAAAAATAGACATATTATAAAATATACAAATAATGATGCTAATAAAATGTTTGATGATTCTATTGTAATAATCGACGAAGCTCATAATTTTATTAGTCGGATTGTAAATAAGCTAAATAAACCAGATTCTATTTCTATGAAATTATATGAGCACTTAATGGAGTCAGATAAATGTAAAATAGTATTATTAACAGGAACACCTATGATTAACTATCCAAATGAATTGGCTATTATGTTTAATATATTGAGAGGATATATTAAAACATGGGAATTTTATTTGAGTGTTTCTGGTGAGCTTACACAAAAAATGATAGTTAAAATGTTGGGAGAAATTGGTACAGTAGACTATATACATTATAAGGCATCTCAACCACAAATACTAACAGTTACAAAAAATCCTTTTGGATTTTATAATGTAGAAAATGCTAAAAAAGAATATGCTGGCGTTCAATTTGATGAAAGAGGAAACATGAGTGATGATGATTTCGAAAAAGCTGTTATAGAAACATTAATCAAAAATAAAATTACAATTAAAAAACAAAATAAAAAAAGTAATGTTGCCATGCCTTATAATTTAGATGAATTTACACAATTATTTTTAAATGATAAAGGACTTTTTACAAATAAGCGCACTTTCCAAAAAAGAATATTAGGACTTGTTTCTTATTTAGGTGATAAACAAGAACTTATGCCTAGCATTGCTAGTCAAGAAGTGATTGAAGTAGAAATGAGTGATTTTCAATTACCAATATATGCACAAGCACGATTAAGTGAATTAAGCGAAGTTAAACAAAATGCTAAACGAGCAAAAGCCCGAGCTGCAAATAAAATATATGAAGATACAAATTCTACTTACCGTATTTTTTCGAGAGCATTTTGTAATTTTGTATTTCCAAATGATAAATTACCGAATGGTGTTGTATTAAAACGACCTTATCCAAATAATGCAGGACTAGAAGATAGTATACATGATACTAATATAGGAAATAAAAAAATATTATTAAATGAAGACGGTTTGGATGCTCCGTCCAGAGAAGAATTAGAGACAAATCCAGATGGTTTATATGACGACTCTGATTTTGCAAATAATTTAGACGCAAATGAAGAAACCTATGCTAAACGTATTGATGATGCATTAAAATTATTAAAAGAACATGCTTCTAAATATTTGTCTCGAGATGGGTTACTTAAATATAGCCCCAAATTTTTAAAAATATTGGATGTAATTGATGAAACGTCTAATGACCCTGAAAAAGACGGATTACATCTTATATATAGTCAGTTTCGTACAATTGAAGGTATAGGGGTTTTTAAATTAGTTCTTGAAGAAAACGGATTTGCAGAATTAAAATTAAAGAAAAATGCGTCGGGAGTATATGAATTAAATATAAATCCAAATGATTATGGAAAACCATGCTTTGCATTATATACAGGTACAGAAACGGAAGAAGAACGTGAAATAATTAGAAATATTTATAATAGTTCTTGGAATAAAATTCCAATAGGAATAAAGTCTGAACTCGAAAAAAAATCATCTAATAACTTTAATGGTGAAATATTAAAAATATTAATGATTACCTCTTCTGGTGCAGAAGGTATTAATCTTAGAAATGTAAGGTACGTTCATATTATGGAGCCATATTGGCATCCGGTTCGTTTAGAACAAGTCATTGGCCGTGCACGTCGTGTATGTAGTCATGTTGATTTACCTCTTGCTAAACGAGAAATTAAAATTTTCATCTATATTATGACATTCTCACCAGAACAATTAAAAAAAAAAGAAAGTTTTATTGAATTATTTACAAAAGATTTGGATGAAAAAAATAATCCACATACAAGTGACCAACACTTGTTAAGTATATTAACCAAAAAAAGAAATATTACAGACCAATTATTATTAGCCCTAAAAGAAACATCTATAGATTGCATTGTAAATACGAAAAATGAACGTAATGTACAATGCTTATCGTTAACAAGTGGATATAATACAAAATATGCATTTAAACCTGAAATAAATATAAAGGATAGTGATAAAACAGACTTATTGAATCAAAAACAAATAAGAAGAGAAGCTGTACCAAAAGAATATGTTGGTCCAGATGGAGTAAAACGCGTATATGCGGCGGATTTGAAAAATAAGGATATATTTGATATTAATAATTGGCAACAAAATATATTTGATAAATTAGGAACCATAGATGAAGATGGAAATCCAGTATGGGATTAAAGACATGATCCAAATGTATCCCATGGTTCTAACATAATTGATTTTTGTTTTAATGCTTTCTTTATTTTTGAATTTGTATATTCTTCATCTACTACAATTTCAAAAACATGTTTGTCTAACCAATTATCATACATATATAATGTTCCTTCCTTATTTTCTTCAAAATTATTATCTTTATTTATCATTCCATGAGAATTTTCAACTAACCATTTATTAATTTTTCCACTAGATGTTTTATTCATTCCACGAATAAGCATAGCATGATTAACGTTTGTTTGATGATACCTTATTGAATTCTCTTTAGACATTTCTATTGGTGTATTTAATAATGTTTCTGTATTATGTATATTTCTATGAAGAATATGATATTTGGATGAATTTGACTTACTTATATCACAACCAAACCATACAGACTCCTTATTTTCTATTGATTTTCTTAAACATTCTTTCATTACGTTTAATGGAACATTTATATAATTAGTATTATTACCTTCGTATACACTTTTTAAAAACTTAATATCGTATTTTTTATAATAAGGACGTACAGGATTATGTATTAGAGCTATTTTTCTTGTTACATCTAAAGGCACGTAATATTTATAAAACTCTTGAGGAGTAATATTTGTAAATGATAATCCTTTGGTAAAATTACTTTTTTTAACATTTTTAAATGTTAAGTTTTTACGTTTTGTTTTTTTCTTTTTTTTATTTATTTTTTTTGTTTTACCACCTTTTTTTATTTGTTTTGTTTTATATTCCCAGTTAAATTGTTCAGGGGGTTCGCCTAAAAAATATACTAATATGCAATATATTTCACTCATCATTTTATTTATATCACCATTACCTTGGCGTATATTTTTTGAAAAATAAATTAATTTTTGATTTAAAATATTATTTAAATTATTAGTGTTATTAGAATGATAAGATTCTTTCATAGCAGATTTAGGACACAATCCATACTTTATAATTAAATCTTGTATCATATTCCATTGTCCACCATCACCAATCGGATTTTGTAATAAATAAGTTACATATATATTATCCAAACTTTTGTGTTTAGTATTTTTTATATTTTGTAGAAATGTATGACACTTTTCCAATTTATCCCAAAATGTTAAGTATATTTGACTAAATTCAAAAGTTTGCAAATCATATTTTTTAATCATTAATGCACGTGCTTTATTTAAAAATGCAAACAACCAACATCGCCCACTATATTCTTGATTTGTTGGTGTTAAGTTTTCTTCATCTATTTTAGAATTATAAAAACTATGATCTTTTTGTATTATTTTATGATTTAAAGTAATTTTTTTAATATTATTTTGTGAAACAATATTTCGTATTAAATCATTGTTTTTATTATTTCTATATGATTTTCTAAATTTATCTATTATTTTTTTACTTAATACCATTTAATATATTATAATATAATATTATAATATATGCCACCTACTGAAAAATATACAAAATGTGATATTATAAATGGCTATCCATGGTATATCAATATGAAACAAAATTCTGCTAAACAAATAACAATTGGAAAAAAAAAAGCAATTTATTATAGAACACGTTTAAGAAACGGAAAAACACGTAAAAATTATTTAGATAAAAAATGTAGACGAATTGGTACATCGCGTTTTTGGAATTATATTAATAATTTTAGACAGTTTAATAGAAACAATGCTCGAGGATTAACAAAAAAAAAACGAAGAAAACAAACACGCAGAGTAAAAAGAAAATAATTTATTCATAACTATATATGAGGAAAACGACAAAAAAGAGACAAAATAAAAAAAATAAAACAAGATTTAGATTAAAAGGCGGTGCATCATATAGTGGACGCATACTACCAGGTGCTATGACAGAATATCCTTATTGTGATATTTTTGTACATACATTTAGAAGTATATTATATAGTATATTTTCAAAATCTGCATACAATGCGTATGAATTTAGTTCTGCTTTTGATGATTTAATTGAAAGTATACCATTATTAGAAAAAAATGGTTCGCCTTTTAATATAAAATTAACTACAAAAGATAATAAAAGATTTAGTCCAGATTTTAATAAATTTAAAGGTCATTTTATTGATTCTTTTAGTCCTATAAATACAAAATATAATATTAATTGTGGAAAAAAAATAGGTGGAGGAACATATAGTAGCATATATAATTGTAAAATCAATAATATTAAAACTATTATTAAAGTTCCTATCGAACCTTTATTAACTCCAAATAAAGTTTCGTTAAATAATAACTATATTAAAAGTTTTTTTATGGAACAATTTATACATAGTGAATTATATTGCATACAATCATCGTTAGATTGTCCAAATGAACCATGTGCTTTAATACCATCGATTCATTTAATTTGTAAGTATAAAAATAACTCTACATACACATATAAAATAGATAGTGAAGTTGTTCATGAACCATTAGGTGATTATTGGAAATTTATTTTAGGTATTGAACCACTAGATGATGATTTACATTCATGGATACATAAAAATAAACATAAATCAGGATTTGTTTCAAATTTTATAGTTATGATTCGTTCTATTTGTAATCTATTAATTAAATTACAAGATAACTGTAATTTTTATCATCGTGATTTTCATCCTAATAATATAATGTGTAAACAAAATATCGATGGAACCTATGTATGGTATATTATTGACTTTGGAATGGCAACTTTAAAACATAATAATAAACAAATACAACCAATCATTAAAGGAATATACGATAAAGAAGATATGTATGATATCAGTAAAACACCTAATGTATTTATAAATAATCACGGACATGATTTAAGAATTTTATTTTTAAGTATATTTGGTAATACTGAATTATTAGAAATTATAAAAAGTGAAAATAATGATTTAGGTGATTATTTTAAATCTTTACATGATAGCATCATAGATGATTTAATAGAGTATGATTGTTGGGATAGTAGTCAACCTATACATTTTAATGGATATTTCAATGCTTATTCTAAAATATGTATAGATACTAATCCTCGTGAAGTATTAAGTAAACTAAACTTATATGATGTTCCAGAAAACACATTTAAACCTGTATATACTAATAAGTCAAATGTAGATGAATTAACAAAAACAATAGAATATCTTGAAAAAGAAGTAGAAACTACTAGAAAAGCGGCTGAAGAAGCAAGAATAAGAGCTATGAATGCTACAAATGAATATAATAAATTAAAATAAAAAAAAATAATTATAAAATAAAATTGAATTTAAATCTATTTTATATGACTATATAAAATGGATTGGACTAAGGTTGACGATAACGTTGAAATGTTTTCTTTAAACGGCCAAACGCATTTGGCTAAAGTGGTTTCTGTATATGATGGAGATACAATCAAGGTTGTTTTCCCTATATTTAATAAAATGTATAAATGGAATTGTCGTGTATCTGGTGTAGATACACCTGAATTACGTACACGTAATGAAGCAGAAAAAAAAAATGGATATTATGTTCGCGATCGTTTGCGTGATAAAATTCTAAATAGAATGGTAACCGTTCATTGCGGAGAATTTGATAAATATGGACGTTTACTTGTAGATATATATTTTGATACGTTACATGTAAATAAATGGCTTATTGACAAAAAATATGCTTTTTCATATGATGGTGGAACAAAACAAACTTGGGGAGATACAGAAAATATTGAAACAAATGATACAGCAGACCCACCAAGTAGTGACAATATACCAAAATCTACACATCGTTTAAAATTTAGTTTTTGGTAGGCTTACATTGCCCCCATTTTACACCACATTCAAAATCAGCACAATGAGGCATATTTTCTGGACATATATATTTCTCATTTTTTTTCTTTAATGGAAAACACTGATTTGAATTTGTACAAGGAATTGTGTCCCCTATTTTTTTACCATAACTAGCTATACATTTTTGTAATGGTTCTTCATGATTTGAACAATTAGGATTTTCGCATTTACAACCACTACAATCTCCACATCCAGCCATATTATATTGTTTTTCTTGTTGAGATTTATTAACATGATTATGCATTTCATCTTCATCTTCTTCCATATTTACATTAATTTTAATATTAGGTATAGAATCTTCTACATTTGTATATTTTGACGATTCTTCATCTTTATTATCTTCAGTGTCACTATCTTCTATATTTGAATAATTCGATTGATTTGTATTTATTTCTACAAACGAAAAATCACTTGGATTTTTATCCCCTAAACAACTTACATATCCATTATCATTTAAAGAACAAGTTTTTCCATCAGAACTTAATGTATATTTTTTATTTGCTTCTTGTTCTAAAACAAAATTACCACTTTTTAAAACTTTTTCTTCAGCAACTTTATCCATATGACTATCCATTTCACTTTCAAATTCATTTTCAAAACCTTCATAATAATTACCTAAATTTGATACTGTAAATAATAAAAATAACAATAATATTATTGTAATGAATACCTTCATATATATAT
>CENJ01157851.1_pt1 | contig 19903 bp, 12 predicted proteins | sample 356161 | NCBI WGS metagenome assembly CENJ01 (sample SAMEA2619531, study PRJEB7988) | marine metagenome | biome: marine biome (ENVO:00000447); feature: surface water layer (ENVO:00002042); material: "saline water (ENVO:00002010), including plankton (ENVO:xxxxxxxx)" | depth 5 m
TTACATTAAAAGCAAAAATCACTTTTATTATATGATTGGTTTTAATGCTCTTAATAATTCAGAAAAACTGATTTTTCAAACAATATTAGATACCAACCAAGGTTCTGTTTTGTGGGATCTTGATAAATATTTCTTTAATAAAGATTCACATTCAGCAGCCAAGTTCATAAAAGAATATCAAAGAGAATGGAATTATTACAAGAAAAAACCTTTCATTTTTGAATCCAACAACTACATTCAAAATAAAAGAATTAAAGCAATATCGACTAATACAGATTACGAACAGGCATTAAAAGTTTCAGAAATAACGAAGAATTTAAATAATAATACTGTAATTGTTTTAGGCAATGAAGGAATTTTATCTCCTCTTTTATCCAACTTGAATATTACGGATAAAAAGTGGAATATTACAATGGGATACAAACTAACACCTCTACCAATAATAAGGTTTTTTCTTACATATTTTAATTTTCACTCTAGTTTCTCAAACAATAATTTTAAAATTAGTTCTTTATCTCAAATAATAAATAATCCATTTTCTAAAAAATTTATTTTTAAAAATCAAGCTGATAAAATAGACAGTTTAAATAGAATTATATTTTCTTCTCATGATGAAATTAGTTATGAAAAAATTAAGTTTTTTTTGGATACGGAAATATTACTTAAAATTTTTTCTCCTAAAGAAGATGCTTTCATGTGTCTTCAAGACTCAATTTCAATTATAAAATTCACAAGAAAAAATAAAAATTTGGATAAATTCAATTTTTCAGTATTTGATATCTTGTTAGATACATTTGAAGAAATGATAATTGAAATTAAGGACAACCATTTCAAAATACCAAAACATGCATTGTATTACATAATGAGTGAATCACTCAAGACTAAGAAACTTGACTTTAAAGGTGATAAAATGAATGGAATTCAAATTATGGGGATTTTACAAACCAGAGCACTAGACTTTGAAAATGTTATAATCACTAATGTCAATGAAGGAACTTTTCCTCAAAGTAAACGTGATGATAGTTTTTTCCCTTTTAGTATAAGAAAAGCATTTGGAATCCCAACCTTTTTAGAGAAAGATTCTATAAACTCATATCATTTTTTTAGAATTCTTCAACGCGCTAAAAATATTTTTCTTCTTTATAATGGATCTACAAGAGTAGGATTCTTAAGTGAAAAAAGTAGATATATAAGACAAATTTCATTTTCAAAAATTCTATCTCATAATTTTCAAGAAGTAATTTTAAATCAAAAAATTAAAAACTCATTAATAAAGGAACCAAAAATTGATAAAACAAATGCAATAATTGAAAAATTAAAATATATTTCAAAAAATGGATTTTCGGCTACTTCGCTATCAAAATATTTAAACAATCCAATGGATTTCTATTATAAATATATTTTAGAAATTCCAGATTACATTCCTCAAACAAATATTTTAAATAATTTGGAAAGAGGAATAATGATTCATAAGACTTTAGAAGAACTATACACTCCATATTTGAAAAAACAAATGAAAATTTCATATTATGATAAAATTTTGAAAAAAGTTAAATCCACTTTACTACACTATTTCAAAAAATATTATGGAGATAAATACGACTTTAGTGGTGAGAATATTTTAATTATTTCCGCATACGAAAGAGCCATTAGACTTTTGATGAATAAAGAAAAAAAACTAATTAAAAATAACAATCGAATTGTCATCTTAGATATTGAAAGGGACTTTAAAGTAAATTTAAATTTAAAAAAAGAAGTTTTTTTAAAGGGTAAAATTGATAGGATTGATAAATTTAACGATAGGGTTAGAATTATAGATTATAAAACTGGGTATATGGATCCTAAAAATTTAATATGCACAAGTGATTTTGAGCTTTTTAAAGGAGATTACAAACTAAATAATCAATTTCAACTCTTGCTTTACCTGTTAGCTTTAAAAATTGAGGGGGAAAGTGTTGAAAATTTCAAAGCAGGAGTCATTTCCTTGAAATCTCCTCTAAAAGGAATTATCCAATTAAAAAATAAAGGTGAAGATGCGCTAGATTTTAAGATATTAGACGAAGTTCACCAATTTTTAAAGTCAGTTATTACAGAAATATTTGACAAAAAAAAGTCTTTCGTATCTTTATAGTGTAATTCAATTCTAGTAATTAAATGAGTGATAACGAAAAAGGGATAAAAAAAGAAAAATTAAATTGGTTTCTAAGATTAATCACTTTAGGAGACCGTTTTTCTTTGCGTGATTTTTATGATAAGTTAAAAGAAGGTGCTGTTAATTTTGCAATAGTTTTTTTTGGAGTTCTCTTGTCATTTGGAGTTGAACAAAAGGGTATGAGAGACGACGAAAGAGACGACGGTATAGAAAATTTATACAAGTTGAGAGATGAAATAGAGGAAATGATTGAATATACTCAAGTATATTCAGATGAACTCGACTGGGTAGTAGCAATGTTTACCAAACAATTTTTAAAATGGGAGAAAGATAGCGATTCCGTATTTATAGATTGGTGGGATGATCCTGATGATAAAGAATACGGTGGGTTTCATTTTGCACCTATGGCTCAATATGTCCAGAGAAATCCATTTAGTCCCCCCAGAACTACTTTTGAGGCAATAAAACTTGATGGAACGTTTAGGCTTTTACCTGATATAGTTGGAAGAAGAATGACAGATGCATATGATGGACAAGATATAAATTACCTTATTGAAAATACTGGGAAAAATGGTATCGAACACAGGTATGTAAATCAATTTATTGACAGAGTCGCCTCAAAATGGGTTTATGACCTTCCTCCATTTGACCTTAATGATAACCGATTTTGGATTAAAAATAGAAAATATATCCAATCAGATAAATTTATAAGATACAATCTGTTCAAGCGTGTTGAAATGTGGGAACTTGAGGTGAAAGTTCAGGTTGATTTATATAAAGAATTTCTTGATGGAAGTTATAGGATGCTTGACTCGGTAATTGCCGCTAGAGAAAGAGAATATAAAATTATTTATTGGGTCCTTAACCCTCAGACCTAAGTTTCATATTAAATCTGAAACAATTTTACCAGATATTATCGAGGGAGGTACACCTGGACCAGGTACAGTTAGTTGCCCAGTAAAATAAAGATTTTTTACCTTTTTACTTATCATTTTTGGTCTAAGAAATGCAGTTTGTTTCAACGTGTTTGCAAGTCCGTAGGCATTTCCTTTATATGAGTTGTAGTCTTTTTCGAAATCTTTGACACAGAAAGATTCTTTAAAAAGCACAAAGTCCTTTATAGATTGATTTGTCAGTTTTTCTAATCTGTTAATTAAGATTTCGAAATATTTTTCTCTTGTTTTTTGAGAGTCACTAATCCCAGGGGCTATAGGGATTAGAAAAAAACATGCTTCCTTACCAGCTGGTGCCATTGAAGGATCAGTTATTGATGGGAAATTACCATAAAAAAGGGGATTGGAAGGCCATTTTGGCTTATCATATATTTCAGCCGCATGGAGGTCGAAATCAACATCAAAAAAAAGTGTATGGTGAGATACTCTTTTTATTTTTTTATCAAGACCAACAAAAAACAACAGACTAGATGGGGCAAATATTTTTCTTTCCCAATAGCTTTTATCATAGGATCTAAATTTTTTTTCTAAAAGACTTTCGGTGTGGTGATAATCAGCACCACTAACTAGGACATCACAGTACTTATTTTCACCATTGGAAACAATTCCGCTAGCAGCATTTCGATTTACAATAATTTTTTCTACTCTTTGATTTGTTTCAAATGACACCCCCATCTCCTCTGCTAATTTTTTCATTCCTTCAATTACACTGTACATTCCGTTTTTGGGATGCCATGTACCCAAACCAAAATCTGCATGATTCATGAAGTTATAGAAAGCAGGAGTTTTAGATGGCTTTGCACCTAAAAAAAGTACAGGGAATTGTAAAATCTGCGAAAGTTTTTCATTTTTAAAATCTTTTTCCACCTCTTTTTTGATGTTTGTAAAAAAATATTTCAACCTTACAATAGTTTTACTATTGACTAATTCAAGGGGAGAAATTCCAGGTTTATAAACCATATCTTTGACTGCAATTTCATAGTGTTTTTCAGCCTTTTTCATGAACCTTTTTAAAAGAATACTACTACCTGTTTCGATTCTTTCAAATTCTGCACAGATTTTTTCTAATGAATCGCCAATTTTTATAGAATCAAGTGTATTGAAATAAACCTCATAGGCTGGATTTAATTTTTCTAAATTATAATAGTCACTAACTTTCTTGCCAAAGTCGTTAAAATAGCTTTCAAAAACATCGGGCATCCAGTACCAAGAAGGACCAATATCAAAAGTGAATCCATCTTTTTTAAATTGTCTAGCTCTACCTCCAACAGTCGAATTTTTTTCAAAAACTGTAACGTCATGTCCTTTTTTAGCAAGATAAGTTGATGCCGAAATAGAAGAAAATCCAGAACCAATTATAAATATTTTTTTCATATAAAAACAAAAATAAAATTATTGATCCTCTTTTCTTTTAATTCTTTCTTTATAAATTTCTTCAACGAAAGATGCACTAATTACTCCAGTAGGTATTGCAACTACACCGATTCCTACAAGCGAAATTATAGTGGCAAAAATTTTACCTCCTACAGTTATAGGGTAAACATCTCCATATCCGACAGTTGCAAGTGATATTGTTGCCCACCAAACGGACTCTGTGATACTTGAGAATTTATCTGGTTGAGCTTCATTTTCTAGATAATATATTGCAGAGGCTGAAAAAAGAATGGTAAGAGCAGATAAAAATAATGTGAACAATAACTGTTCTTTTACTGAAATAAGAGCTTTAGTGAAAAGCTTTAAAGAATTACTATCCCTTCCGAATTTAAAAATTCTTGTTAACCTGAAAAGTCTCAAAATCCTTAAAAACCTTCCATCAAGGTTGATAAATTGGTTTAAATAAAAAGGTAAAATTGAGATTAAATCAATTAAACCAAAAAAACTAAAAATATAGTTTACCGCCCCTTTCATGCCTTTTTCAATAAAAGAGTAAGATATCCTATATATGTACTCCAAAGAAAAAATAACAATTGATATGAGCTCAAAATAATAAAACAAACTACCGTATGATTTTCTTATGCTTTCGTGAGATTCAAAAACCATAGCTGATACATTTAAAAAAATCAAAATGTATATAAATCTATCAATAAAAAGATGGATTCTTTTCACGAGTTATTTCTTATTCATGTCTCTAATGATGAAAAAACAAACCAAAATGGTTGTGAATAAAACAAAATATGCAACAAATCCAGGAGTCATTAAAGAATTTTACCAAAAATAGTCAAATCTATTGAATATGTAAATAATTAAGGGGTGGAGTATTATCAATTTTAATATACTAATAGAATAATTAAATTATAAAAAACAATTTTGTTTAATACATTTTTAAAAGTTTATTTCAATTTGGTCTAATGCGTCTTTTTTTTTAAAAGTCAAATTCAAAAATCCTAATAACAGAGGTTTTAAAATTTATAGTATTTTTGCTCACAATTATAATTTTAACTTATAATTAATCTTGTAGCCTTTTGACTTTTTAAATTATGTTTGAAACTCTTATGGTCAATGTAGTTAAGTTCTTTGTATTTAAATATCAGAAAAATAAATTTTGGGCTTTTTCCCAAATGGGAACATACAGGAGATACATGAAAAATGTAAAAGGACTTAAATTTTGCAGATTGCTTGGAACAGGAGGAAAGAGTGGGTTTGGTTTATATCCAGATTTCAAAACTTATTGTTTTTTATCAGTTTGGGAAAATGATAATGATGCAAATTACTTTATTAGAAAAAATAAATTTTTCTTAAAGCATCTAAAAAAGGCCAATCAGATACGTGTTTTATCTTTAACTCCATTTCAATCTATTGGAAGGTGGGCTGGAATTAATCCTTTTTCTAATAATTTCGGTGTTCCAAAACTCAAAAATTTAAAAATTGCTATTTTGACTAGGGCAAGAATTTCTCCAATAAAAATATTTAGCTTCTGGAGAAGTATCCCAAAAGCAAGCAATGAAATATCAAATGCTAAGGGTGTATATTTTTACAAAGGAATCGGCGAAATCCCCTTTCTTGAGCAAGCAACTATAAGCTTATGGGATAGCATCGATAACGTTAAAGAATTTGCATATAAAAATGATGTTCACAGGAGTATTATAAAAAAAACAAAAAACGAAAGTTGGTATTCAGAAGAGCTGTTTTGTCGTTTTTATATTAATAAAGATTATTATTTAAAGTGATGAAAAAAAGAGTAGGTATAATAGGTTCAGGGGTCTCGGGCCTATCTGCATCAATTAGATTATCAAATTTGGGATATGAAGTACATGTTTTCGAAGCTAACGAATATCCGGGGGGGAAACTAACGTCTTTTAAACTTGGAAAATATCGTTTCGACGCAGGGCCACCACTATTTACAATGCCCGAGTACGTTGATGAATTATTTCATTTATTTAATGAAAACCCTAGAGATTTTTTTAACTACAAAAAAAAAGAAATTATTTGTAAATACTTTTGGCAAGATGGTAAAAAACTAACCGCTTTCGCAGATAAAAATAAATTTTTTAATGAAGTAAATTCAGAGTTTGGTGTAGATAATAAAATCCTGAAAAAATACTTAGATAAGGCCAAAAAAAAATATGATTTAACTTCGGATTTATTTTTAAAAAAATCTCTCCACAAACTAGATACTTTTTTGTCTATTAAAACAATAAAAGCTTTATCCAAATTATCAATTTTTGAAATTGGAAAAACTTTATCTGAAGTAAATGAAGGGATTCTAAAAGAACCACATTTAGTTCAATTTTATAATAGATACGCTACTTATAATGGGTCGTCTCCGTATTCTACCCCAGGGATAATGACAGTTATTCAGCATTTGGAATCTCATTATGGGACATACATTCCTGAGGGGGGAATGCATAGTATAACAAAAAGTTTATATGAACTAGCTAAAAGGCAAGGTGTAATTTTTAAATTCAATAAGTTTGTAAGTGAAATAATTTTAAAAGAAAATAGGGCTATAGGACTGATTGTAGACAGTAAAAACTTATATTTTGATACAATAATATCTAACATGGATATCTATCCCACCTATGAAAAGTTGCTTCCTAAAGTGAAATTTCCAACAAAAATAAAAAATCAAGAAAGGTCGAGCTCGGCTGTGATATTTTATTGGGGAGTGTCCAAAAAATTTGATAATTTAGATTTACATAATGTTTTCTTTTCAAAAGATTATCGTAAAGAATTCAATTCAATTTTTAATCAAAAAAATATTTATGATGATCCTACTATCTATGTAAATATAACTTCCAAAGAAATTCCAGCAGATTCTCCTGAAAACTGTGAGAATTGGTTTGTTATGATTAATACCTGTGAAGATAACGGCCAAAATTGGGATTTGGAAGTGAAAAATTTAAAAAAAATAGTCCTTAAAAGGCTTGAGTGTATTCTTGGTGAGTCAATATCTCCTTTTATTCAGGAAGAAAAAATATTTACACCAAAGATTATCGAAGAGAGAACAAAATCTCATAAAGGTTCGTTATATGGTTCTTCAAGTAACGGTCTTTTTTCTGCTTTTTTGAGACATCCAAATTTCTCAAGAAAAATTAAAAATCTTTATTTTTGTGGAGGAAGTGTTCACCCTGGTGGAGGAATTCCACTTTGTTTGCTATCCGCTAAAATAACGACTGAATTAATTAATAAAAATTGAATCTAACAAAATACGGTATATCAACTAATTTAATTAGCATTCTTATTATATGGATTTTTCATCTCTCTGGTATCCTAGGAATTTTGTATGGAAATTCGGAGTGGTTTATAAATTTAACTCCCCTAAATCTATCTGTCTCATTTTTCCTTCTAGTTTATGTTAATAAAAATTATTTTAAAACAATTATATTTATATTTTCCTGCTTTTTTATTGGTATGATTTCAGAAATATTGGGAGTAAATTTTGGAGTTATTTTTGGAGATTATAAATACGGAGGTGCCTTGGGCTACAAGTTTTTCGATGTACCATTGTTGATAGGAGCAAATTGGGCAATATTAACTATATCATGCTCAGCTCTTTCTGCAACTTTGTTTGACTCAATATTCATTAAAATAATAATGGGTGTTTTTCTTATGGTTATGCTTGACGCTGTTATCGAGCCCATTGCTCCAGTATTAGATTTTTGGGAATTTGATGGAGGTAAAGCCCCTTTAAAAAATTATTTTGGATGGGTTATTGTAGCCTTTCCATTAAACTGCATATATCATATTTTAAATATAAAAGTAAGTGGATCTTTTACCCATCATCTATATGTTCTAAACATTTTATTTTTTTCGATACTTTTACTTCAATTAAACACACTAAAAAATTTAATATAAGAAGTTTGAAATATTTTTATTCATTTGTTTCATTAATCGTTTTCTCTTGTCAAAATCAAATAGATTTGAAAAAGAAAGAAAATATTTCAAAAGTTAATGAAATACCATTAAAAAAAAACTTCCAAATATATGTCCCTGAAAAAAATTCCTACGGAGATTCAATTATTCAGTTAGTTTCTGAATTAAGAGATCTAAAAATTTCGATTGAAGATCTAACAAAACTTAACCCAAATGGTATCGAATCTTTCCTTGATGAAACACTAGTTAAGTGTAATAATTTATTAAACGTAAAAAATAATAATTTTGTGTCTAGACCAGAAATTAGAGGTAGATTAAAAGTTCTTAAAACAAATATTTTAAAATGTAAATTAAATAATTATCAAAATGATGTTAAGAACTTGAATAAAAATCTTAAAAAATTATTTTTAAGTTATAATATTCTTTTTGAAAGGTTGGAGGACTTTAGATAGGTTTAAATTAATTAGCTAAAAACATCTTTTCTTTTACCTCAATACTATAGGATTTATTTGCTTTATTACTTTCAGAAATTTTTTCTAAATGTTTTTTGTATACTTCTATTCTGTTGTTTTCACTGTCTATTTTAACAAGCTTTAGAAGAATTTCTTTTAATTCAACATCTTTTTTTAAGTTTTTATAAAATAAATCTTCTTTTTCTTTTTCAATTTTTGTTGACATAAATTGTTTTATATCGGGTCTTTTAAGAATTACATCTTCCACTTCAATTCCTATTTCAGATAATATGTTTGAGATATCAAAAAACATATTGTTTCGTATAATTGCCTGATGATTAAAAAAACGATTAAAAGCAGGTTGATATTGACTATCTGCAGAATTTAAATATGATATTTTATTTTCTCTGTAGCTGTTTAAAAGCTTTTCAAGTAAAAAGCGAACATTTTTTTCTATATACATTAAACCTAATTTACATTATATAGAAAAGTATTTGGGTATGACACAAAAATTTATTTCAACAAGTTTTCAACTTTTTTAATTTATTACTATATAGTTAAGAATTTAAAATATTTTAGAGGCGATCCTAAATGTATTTGAATGAGCTTCTAAAATAATTTTTAAATCTTCTGAATAACCACCTCCCATGCTACATTGAACTGGTATTTTATTTTCGAAGCATTTGCTAAGAACAATTTCGTCTCTCAATTTACACCCTTCTATTGTCATATTTAGTCTCCCAAGTTTATCTGTTTTTAAAATGTCTACTCCAGATAAATAAAAAATGAATTCAGGTTTTATGTTATTAAATATCATATTCAATTTTTCTTTGAGAATTTTTAGATATTGTTGGTCTTCAGTTCCATCTAAAAGTTCAATATCTAAATTACTTTTTGTTTTTTGAAAAGGATAATTTTTTTTCCCATGCATAGAAAAAGTGAACACTTTGTTGTTTTTTCTAAAAATTTCAGCTGTCCCATTTCCTTGATGTACGTCTAAATCAATGATTAATATTTTTCTTATTTTATATTTATTTATTAAATATTGAGCTGCAATGGCCTGGTCATTCAACAAGCAAAAGGCCTCTGCTCTGTCGCTAAATGCATGATGAGTACCCCCTGCTATATTAAATGATATACCATTATCGAATGCCTTTATACAACACTCAAACGTCCCACCTGCAATTGTCATTTCTCTATTAATCAATTTTTTGCTTAAAGGAAAACCAATTTTCCTAACCTCACTTTTATTTAAAGAAAGATTTAATAATTTTTTAACATAATTTTTGTTGTGAACTTTTTCAATAATATTTCTATCTAATTTTTTTGGTGTAAAAAAGTTTTCCTTTGAAAATGTACCCTCATAAATAAGTTGTTCCCTAAGCATGGGATATTTATCCATAGGGAAACGGTGACCTTTAGGAAGTTCTAATTCATAACAAGGGTGATATGCAATAAAAATCATTTTAGTGACTAAAAATCCCACAAACAAAGGGATTTTTTATTTCTTAGTTGTTTCTAATTTTTGTTGTTGACTATAAATTTCTTCATCTTCAATCTTTTCAAAAAGGAAAGATTCTCTATTTATTTTATGTCCAGATTCAATGATATTGGAATTAAGTATTTCTTCCCATTCAATTTGTTTTTTTATTCTAAGAATACCTTTGAGTTTTAGTGAAGTGAAGGGAAGGAAAGGTTCACTTAAATATGCAAGAGCAGAAACTAATTGAATTGATATAAATAATATTGTTTTAGTTCTTTCAGGATTATTTTTAATTTTTTTCCAGGGCTCGTTATCAGCAAGATATTTGTTTCCAATTCTTGCAATTTTTATCATCTCAGAATTTGATTCCCTGAATCTAAATTTTTCTATAGTCAAACTTATCTTGTCTCTTATCATTTTGACGGAATTTATTATATCTTCATCTTCCTCCGTATATAGATCTGGCTTTGGAATTTCACCAGTATAATATTTATTGATAAGTACAATCACTCTATTTACAAAATTACCGTAAATTGCTACAAGCTCATTATTATTTTTCGCTTGAAAATCTTTCCAAGTAAAATCACTGTCCTTGGTTTCAGGCATATTAGCAGTTAAAACATACCTCATTACATCTTCCTTATCTGGAAAATCCTCTAAATATTCATGAATCCATACCGCCCAATTGTTAGAAGTTGAGATTTTTTCTCCTTCAAGATTTAAGAATTCATTAGCGGGAACATTTTTAGGTAAGATATATTCTCCATGAGCTCTAAGCATCGATGGGAAAATAATGCAATGAAAAACAATATTATCTTTTCCAATAAAATGTACTAATTCAGTTTCATCGTTTTTCCAATAATCCTCCCATTTTTTTTTATTTTCTCTTGCCCACTCTTTAGTTGATGAAATGTAACCAATTGGTGCATCAAACCATACATACAAAACTTTTCCTTCGGCTTCTTTATCTGGTACTGGAATACCCCAATCTAAGTCTCTTGTCACAGCTCTCGGTTTAAGACCATCATCAATCCAAGACTTTACCTGCCCGTAAACATTTACTTTCCAGTCTTCTCTGTGTGTATCTAATATCCAATCCCTGATAAAATTTTCATATTTGTTTAGAGGTAAATACCAGTGTTTAGTTTTTTTTAAGATGGGATTGTCACCAGACAAAGTTGATTTAGGGTTAATCAAATCATTTGCATTCAATGAACTACCACATTTTTCACATTGATCACCGTATGCATCTTCATAAGAACATATGGGGCAAGTCCCAGTGACAAATCTATCTGCAAGAAATTTATTATGAGTTTTATCAAAAAGTTGATCAGAAGTCATTTCAATAAATTTATTATTTGAATTTAATTTTTTGAAAAATTCTGAAGCTGTGTCATAATGAATTTGTCTGGATGTTCTAGAGTAATTGTCAAAGGAAATTCCAAAACTTTCGAAAGACTTTCTAATAATTTCATCATATTTATCTATAATTAATTTTGGAGTAGTTTTCTCTTTTGATGCTTTAATCGAAATAGCAACCCCGTGTTCGTCACTTCCACAAATGAATACGACATCTTTGCCACACAGCCTTAAGTATCTTGCATAAATATCGGCAGGTATGTAAACCCCTGACAAATGACCAATATGTAAAGGTCCATTGGTGTAAGGTAAAGCTGCTGTTATTGTGTAGCGCTTCATTTAAGAATTGTATTTCAACAAAAATAAGATTTATATAACCAATTTTCTTCAAATGCGAAACAATAATTATTTTAAAAATATGTTACATTTATAACACTGTGTTAAATAAAAGAATATGAAAACTATTTCCTCTGTAGTTGAAAACTATATAAAAAATAAACCATTTTTATCTACTGCTCTGTCTGAGGGTATAATAAACTTAACATCTTTGTCAAGAAGGATTAAACCTGAAATTGAGTTAAAACTCAGGAAGCAAGTTAGAAGTGGAGCTATTGTGATGGCTTTAAAGAGAATTTCAAATAGTTTAGAATTTGTGTCCACTCACAAAATTTTAAAAGTATTAAAAAACATCGGTGACATTACGGTAAGATCAAACTTGATTGATTATAGTTTTAAAGTTTCGGATTCGTTGTTGTCTTGTCAAGCAAAATTTTTGTCTGAAATTCAAAATCACCAATTATTTTTTTACACTTCATCTAGGGGTGTAACTGAATCAAATATTATTATTAGCAATGAAATGAAAAAAAAAATGGAGACTTATTTTGAAAAAGAAATTTTAATTAAAAAAACAGATAACTTATCTTCAATCTCAATTAAGTTACCAGTCGAGAATATCTCAATACCGGGGATATATTATTTTATATTTCAAAAAATGTCATGGGAAGGTATAAACATCATTGAAGTGATATCGACATCGAACGAATTTACAATTGTTGTAGATGATCAGTATGTAAACGATGCCTTTAAAATAATTAAGAATTTGAGAAGTTTATAACTTTTAAAATATCTAGAGCCTTGGAAATTGAAGATATATTTTTGAAAACAATTTGAAGTTTCAAACCGGTAGAAGTCTTTTTCTCTTTTATATTTACTTTTTCTGGGTTAGAAAGTGTCCAATTTAAAATTGAAGCAAAAATATCCTTTTTGAAAAAAGAGTTTGATTTATCACCAATAAAAACTCCTATCATAATTCCTTTTTTGATAATCAATTTTTCAATAAAAAATTTATTGGCTATCCATTTGACTTGTATGAGTTCAAAAAGGTTTTTTACTTCTTTAGGTATTTTACCAAATCTATCGTTGATTTCTCTTTTAAATTCTTTTAATTCGAATTCGTTTTTTAAAAGACTAATTCTTTTATAGAGATTCATTCTTTCAGAAATTATATTAACGTAATCATCTGGGATTAGAGCAGAGATGTCTGTTTCAATATTTGCATCATTTAAGTTGCCAAGCAATGAACTAGATTCAATTTTAAAATTTTCAAACTCCTTATTTGAAAGTTCATTCATAGCTTCTTTTAGAATTTTTTGATATGTTTCAAATCCAATATTATTAATAAAGCCACTTTGTTCAGCTCCAAGTAAATTCCCTGCGCCTCTAATTTCTAAATCTTTCATCGCAATTTTTATACCTGAGCCTAATTCAGAATAGGCTTCTATAGCTTTTATTCTTTTTCTTGAATCATCGGATATAGAGTTTAAAGGAGGAGTAATAAAATAACAAAATGCTTTTTTATTACTTCTTCCAACTCGACCCCTCATTTGATGTAGATCACTGAGTCCAAAGTTTTGTGCGTTATAAATAAAAATTGTATTTGCATTTGGAATGTCAAGTCCGTTTTCTATAATTGTGGTTGCTAGAAGAAGGTCATATTTCTCTTCCATAAAATCAAGGAGGTTTTTTTCAAATTTTTTTCCGTCCATTCTTCCATGACCAACTCTAATTTTAATATTTGGAGATAAACGCTGTAATTTATTTTCAAACTCATGAATATTTTCTATTCGATTATGTATAAAATAAATTTGTCCTCCTCTTTGAACTTCAAATTCAATTGCTTCTCTTATGTAATCTTCGTTAAACCTAATAACTTCCGTTTGAATTGGAAATCTATTTGGTGGAGGAGTTGATATAATTGACATATCTCTTGCAGACATTAGACTAAATTGGAGTGTTCTTGGGATTGGTGTTGCAGTAAGGGCAAGTACATCAACATTGGTCTTAAATGCTCGAAGACTTTCCTTGATTGAAACCCCAAATTTTTGTTCTTCATCAATTATTAAAAGTCCCAAATTTTTAAAATTAACTTTTCTATTAACAATCTGATGAGTCCCAATCAAAATATCAATTTCTCCTTCTTCGGTTTGTTTAAAAATTTTTTTCCTATCCTTTTGTGTTCTAAATCTATTTATATATTCAATTTTTATAGGGAAACCTTTTAATCTTTTTTCTAAGTTTTTGAAATGCTGAAAAGCTAAAATTGTGGTCGGTACAAGAAATACTACTTGGAGACCATTGTCAACTGCTTTAAAGGCTGCTCTGATTGCGATTTCAGTTTTTCCAAATCCAACGTCTCCACAAATAAGTCTGTCCATGGGAATATCACTTTCCATATCTTTTTTTACATCTTTGGTTGCTTCAATTTGATCTTTGGTATCTTCAAAAAAGAAAGATGCCTCCAACTCACTTTGTAAACTACTATCTCGGTTGCAAGAAAAGCCGATTTTTTTTCTTCTTTTTGCGTATAACGAAATGAGGTCAAAAGCAACTTCTTTTAATCTTTTTTTTGTTTTGGCTTTTAGTAATTTCCAGCTTTTAGAACCTAATTTGTGTAGTTTAGGAGTAATATCATCCTTTGATTTAAATTTGGAAATTTTATGAAGAGAATGAATACTAACATACAAAATATCCTTATCAGCGTAAGATAATTTAATTACTTCCTGAATTGTTCCATCATTATTAATTTTTTGTAAGCCAGAAAAAATTCCTATTCCGTGGTCAATATGAGTTATAAAGTCACCTTTTTTTAAACCAGAAATTTCTCCTAAAGTAAGTGCTTCATTTTTTCTAAACTTTGATCTATTTCTGTATTTGAAGTACCTATCAAAAATTTGATGATCAGTTAAAATTGCAATTTTAAGTTGTTTGTCTTCGAAACCTTGAAAAATAGGAGAGCAAACTATATCATAATTTAATTTTTGTTTGTATTGCTCAAAAACATTTTGTATTCGTTTACCTTGTTCTTCGGTTGATGCACAGATTATGTTTTTAATTTTTTTTTTGGAATTTATTTTTAGATAATCGATAATCAAATCAAAGTTTTTATTAAACGCAGGTTGAGGGTTTTGCTGAATTTTCAGATTGAAATTGGTTTTAAGAAAATCATTGTTAGATAAACTAATGAAAGATTTTGTTTTTATATCTTCTATAATTTCGTCTTTAGAAATAAAAACATTATTAATTTTATCATCGTGAACTTTAGATTTAAAATTGTTATGATTTTTTTCTACAAAATCTATTAAAATATCAAGATTTTCAATAACACAGATGTTGTCATCAGGGAGAGATTTAATTAAACTATTTGAATGGTAATTATTAAAAAATAATTTGCTGATATTTGGAGATATTTTAATTGAGTCGTAATTTTCAATTGATAATTGGGTGTCTACTCTAAATGTTCTCAAACTATCAATAATATCATCATAAAATTCAATCCTGAAAGGATATTGATTTGAAAATGAGAAAACATCAATTATCCCCCCTCGAACTGAAAACTCTCCTGGTTTTGATACATAATTAACTCTCTCAAATTCATATTCAAATAATATTTCATTAATAAATTCAACAGATAGTTTGTCACCTTTATTAATTTTTTGAGTTTTATTTTCAATAATTTTCTTTGAAATTAATTTTTCTGAAACTGCTTCTGGATATGTAATTATAATCTTTTTTTTATATTTTTTTTTTGAAAGAACTTCATTTCTAGTTAGCACGTTATCGTTACTGATATCATTAATATTTTTAGAAGAATTAAAGCTAGACGGGAAAAAATAAATATCATTTTTAGGAATGAAGGTTTCTAGATCATTTAAATAAAATTGAGCTAACTCTCTATTTTCTGCAATAAATAAAATATTTCTAGGAGTGAATTTATAAGACCAAGCTATTCTAAATGTTAATCCAGAACCTACAAGCCCTTTAATATTAATTGAACTTTTTTCTTGATTAAAAAAATCTTTAATAAGTTTTTGTGAATCATCAATCTCAAGACTTTTGAAAATTTCTTTCAACTTTTAGCTTAGTAGTTTATTTTAACAAATGAAAAAAAATTTAACTCAAGTTAATAACTTAAAACAAAAATAATGTATTCCAAATTAAGCATTTATTTATTTTTGACAATATGTATTTAATTTTCGATACTGAAACTACTGGTTTACCAAAAAAATGGAATGCCCCTTTGACGGATAGTGATAATTGGCCTAGATGTGTGCAACTTTCTTGGCAGATTCATGATCAGGAAGGAGCATTAACTTTAAGTAGAGACTATTTAATAAAACCAGATGGATTTAAAATCCCTTATGATTCTGAAAAGATACACGGTATTTCTACTGAACTTGCTACTCAAGAGGGTGAAAGTATAAATAATGTTTTGAGCTATTTTCAAGATGATTTAACTAAAGTTGATTATATAATAGGACATAACGTAAAGTTCGATAGAAATATTTTAGGAGCTGAATTTATTAGAAATGATAAAAATGATCCGTTTCCAGAATTGAAAATTATTGATACATGTACAGAAGAGACAGCGAACGTATGTCAAATAAAAGGTGGTCCAAGGGGGAGATTTAAACTTCCTACTCTTACTGAATTATATTTCTTCCTTTTCAATGATAAATTTAAGGAAGCTCATAATGCAACCGCGGATGTTGAAGCTACTGCAAGAGTATTTTTTGAATTGATAAGGAGAAAACTCATTAAACCAATTGCTTTTGATGATCAAAATTTACAAACCGATCAAATAATAAAAATTAAAAATACAATTTCACTTTATGGGATTAAACACAAAAACTTAAGATTGGAATCTCAAAAATTAAAAAGTCCTTCTACTGATAATAGGTTACCAGTTTTAAACCAATTGGACTTATTAAAAGATTATTTATATGTCCACCTACACAACCATACTCAATTTTCTGTTTTACAATCTACTACACGAATTAGTCAATTAGTGGACGCGGCTGTGAAACATAATATGCCTGCAGTTGCTATAACTGATCATGCAAACCTGATGGGAGCATTTCATTTTATAAACTATACTGAAAGGAGGAATAAAGATTTAGATGAAAATGAAAAAATAAAACCAATAATTGGATGTGAGTTTTTTGTATGTCAAGACCACAAAGACAAAAGCCATAGAGATGATGGCTATCAAATAGTTTTCCTTGCTAAGAATAAAAGGGGTTATTACAATTTGGCAAAAATGAGTTCATTAGGACACACCGATGGATTTTATTATGTCCCAAGAATTGATAAAAAAATTATAGAAAATTATAAAGATGACTTAATTGTATTATCAGGAAATACTTATGGTGAAATACCTTCAAAAATTTTAAAGATTGGAGAAGATCAAGCTGAAAAAGCACTAGAGTGGTGGGTAAATACTTTTAAAAATGATTTTTACATTGAGCTTATGAGACATGGCGAGGAACAAGAAAATATAGCTAATGAAGTGCTGTTGAACTTTTCTAAAAAATATAAAATAAAAACGATTGCAACAAATAATACTTACTATGTAAATCAAGAAGAAGCCAATGCTCATGATATTCTTTTATGTTTAAAAGATGGTGAAAAACAAAGCACCCCGATTGGAAAGGGAAGAGGATTTAGATATGGACTAAACAATAAGGAATATTATTTTAAAACAAGTAATGAAATGAAGACACTGTTTAGTGATCTTCCTGAGGCAATAATTAATATTAAAGAACTAGTCGAAAAAATTGATCGCTATACTTTGTCCAATGAAATTCAATTACCAAGATTTGAAATTCCAAACAAGTTTATAGTTTCTGATTCTGAAGACTCTAAACTGGGGGAAAATAACTACTTGAGACATTTAACAATAGAAGGAGCAAAAAAAAGGTATAAGAAATTAAATAATGAGACCAAAGAAAGAATTGATTTCGAATTAAAAGTAATAGCAAATACCGGCTACCCAGGATATTTTTTAATTGTACAAGACTTTATAAGTAGTGCAAAAAAAATGGGAGTCTCAGTAGGTCCAGGAAGAGGTTCTGCAGCAGGTTCAGTTGTTGCATATTGTTTAGGAATTACTAATATAGATCCAATTAAATATGATCTTTTATTTGAGCGTTTTCTCAATCCAGATAGAATCTCTATGCCAGATATAGATATTGATTTTGACGATGAAGGCAGATCTAAAGTTATCGACTATGTGATTCAAAAATATGGCGCAAAGCAAGTTGCTCAAATTATAACTTATGGTACGATGGCTGCTAAATCATCAATTAGGGATACTGCCCGTGTTCTAGATTTACCTCTAGCTGACGCTGACAGAGTAGCTAAACTGATACCAAATATAAAATTAAGTCAAATTTTTTCTCTAACTGATAAAGAGCTTAGTGATAATTTTAGAACTGACGAAATAGCAAAGATTAATGAAATAAAAAAAATATCAAATGAAAACTCATTAACCGGAGAAACTATTAACCAAGCAAAAGTTTTGGAAGGTTCTCTTAGAAATGTTGGAACCCACGCTTGTGGAGTAATTATTACTCCTGATGATATAACTCAATTTGTCCCTATCTCAACAGCTAAAGACAGTGATTTATATGTTACTCAATTTGATAATTCAGTAGTTGAGAGCGCAGGTTTATTGAAAATGGATTTTCTTGGGTTAAAAACTTTGTCTTTAATAAAAGATACTGTAAATCTTGTCAAGAAAAGGTACAACAAAGATTTAAATCCTGACAATTTTCCTCTTGACGACATAAAAACATACGAGTTATTTCAAAGAGGTGAAACCGTAGGTATTTTTCAATATGAGTCTTTGGGAATGCAAAAATATCTTAAAGATCTTAAGCCAAATGTTTTTGCAGACTTAATTGCTATGAATGCTCTCTATAGACCAGGGCCGTTAGAATATATACCAACTTTTGTGAAACGTAAAAATGGTCAAGAATCGATATCCTATGATCTACCAGAAATGAAATTGTATTTAAAAGAAACATACGGAATTACTGTTTACCAAGAGCAAGTAATGCAGCTATCACAAGTCCTTTCAAATTTTAGCAAAGGTCAAGCTGATATCTTAAGAAAAGCAATGGGGAAAAAAGATTTTTCATTACTTCAAAAATTGAAACCTCAATTTATAAACGGAGGGAAGTCAAATGGACATGATGTGGAAACTCTAGAAAAAATTTGGAAGGATTGGGAGGCTTTTGCTGCGTATGCCTTTAATAAATCACACTCAACATGTTATGCATTAATTGGATTTCAAACTGCTTACTTGAAAACTCATTACCCAGAAGAATATATGGCTGCAGTTCTTTCAAATAATATGAATGATATAAAACAAGTAAGTTTTTTTATGGAAGAGTGTAGAAGGATGGGTTTAATTGTTTTGGGTCCCTGTGTAAACGAATCTGATTTTAAATTTACAGTAAATGAAAAAAAACAAATTCGTTTTGGTATGGGAGCTATAAAAGGTGTTGGACAAGGTGCGGTTGAGACAATCATAGAAAACAGACGAGAATCAAATTATATGTCAATTTTTGATTTAACACAAAAAATTGACCTTAGACTTGCAAACAAAAAAGCGCTTGAAAATCTGGCTCTAGCTGGGGGATTAGATTCTTTAGGGGAATCTCATAGAGCACAATTTTTCAATCCTGATGGTGACGGAATCATTTTTTTAGAAAAAGCCATTAGACGAGGTGGGAAATATCAAGATTCTTTAAACTCATCTCAAATAAATCTTTTTGAAGAAGATAAAAACGTTCTTTCAGATCAAATTAAAATTCCTGAGTGTGAAGAATGGAGAAATCTTGAAAAGTTA
>CENJ01172494.1_pt1 | contig 19888 bp, 15 predicted proteins | sample 356161 | NCBI WGS metagenome assembly CENJ01 (sample SAMEA2619531, study PRJEB7988) | marine metagenome | biome: marine biome (ENVO:00000447); feature: surface water layer (ENVO:00002042); material: "saline water (ENVO:00002010), including plankton (ENVO:xxxxxxxx)" | depth 5 m
CGCAGAAGGGGTCGGCCGAGACTACAGGCTCGGCCGCAGGGGAAGGCTTTCCCCTTCCCATCATCTTGGTTGTTTCCCACACTTCCAATCAGCGGCCCGTTGGTTCCCGATCAGCCGGGGGAGAAAGCCCCACTGTGAAGTGATCGGAGCGGGCGGGACGATGCTTCGTCCACTCTGTGAGAGTTCCCATGCTTTTGCTGCCAAGTGCAGAGGGGTCGTCACGCCGCGGACGGGGCCTCAACTCACTATTCTACCCTCGTGCAAGACCAGCGGGCCACTGAAGGCCGCCCGACCAGATTGCCAACGTGATATGAAACCTCACAGCCTGGATGCTGATGCATGAGGATTTGTATCATTGCGCCGTCGCGGTCCAGGCGCGGAGGAACCTGCGAGCTCCTCACAGCTCAGGAAATTCTGCGGCCGACGGATCTCAAGATACGGGCATGCCTTCCGACGCCAAAGCCCGTCCGAAATCTACCTACAGATTTCGGACAAGAGTCTCTCCGGATAAGGTGCCGGGCGTGCCACTAACCAACCATTGCAACGCCACCATGGGTATGCTAAACGCCATATATGGCAGTTTATATGAAATTGGCGGCCGAATATGGCAGTTAAGGTAAGCTCGCTCAATGCGCGCCGAGCTTTGGAGGCGCTGGGAGCAAACATCAAGACCGCTCGTTTGAAGCGGCGAATCTCCGTGAAGGGATTCGCCGAACGGGTCGGTGTGTCCGAGCGAACCGTCATCCGGTTGGAAAAGGGAGACGACGGCGTCAGCATCGGCACGCTGGCCATGGCCTGCCTGGTGCTCGGCGAGATCGACCGGATTTCGGAGTTCCTCGATCCGGGCTCCGACGATACCGGACTGCTGCTTGACAGGGAGGCGTTGCCTAAGCGGATTGACCGGAAGCGAGGGGCCAAGCCCGCTGGATCGGGCAAGGAAAAAACCGCTCTTCCGGCCAGCGACGATGATGAAGGGGTCGGTTTCTGATGCCTGAAGCGATCGTCGCCCTTGGCGAAGGTAAGAGGATTGTCGGGCGATTGCGGTTCGAGACTGACGGCCGCCGCCAGCATTCGCAATTTGAGTATGCAGCCGAGTGGCTTGCGGCGTCTGACCGCTTCGCGCTCTCTCCCGGCCTGCCTCTTCGTGAGGGCGGCCATTTCAGTGCGGGCCGCGGTGACCGCCGTTCGGCGCTGCCGGGATGTTTTTCCGACGCCGCGCCGGATTCATGGGGACGCGCGCTCATGACCAAAGCCCTCGGCGGCGGTCTCAGCGAGTTCGACTATCTGGTTCTGTCCGACGACCGCACCCGACAGGGCGCGTTGCGGTTTCTCGGCGACGACATGGAACCACTGTCCGACCTGACCCCGCCAATCCCGCGACTGGTCGAACTGGATCGCCTGCGCATGCTCGCCCACCGCTTCGAGCGCGATCCCGGTGGCGCAGAGGAAGAAGCCCGCGATCTGGCTGGTGTCGCCGGATCGCTCGGCGGCGCTCGTCCCAAGGCCAACGTTGAGGGCGACGGGCATCTGTGGATCGCCAAGTTCACGTCCGCCCAGGACACCAAACCGGTCGAGCGTGTCGAAGTCGCCACGCTGAAGCTAGCGGCGAAATGCGGCTTGCGGGTCGCCGAAGCAAAACTCGAGATGCGCGACAGCGACAGTCCGATCGCGCTGATCCGACGGTTCGATCGCCGCGGCAACACGCGGATCCCGTTTATTTCGGCGCGTACCGCGCTCGATTGGGACAGCGACGAAGGCGGGTTCTACACGGACATCGCCGACGTGATCCGTCAGATTTCGAGCAAGCCGGTCGACGATTTGCATGAACTCTGGCGGCGGATCGTCTTCACGATCCTCGTCTCCAACAAGGACGACCATCTGAAGAACCACGGCTTCATCTATGCTGGCGGAGATCGGTGGCGGCTGTCACCGGCTTTCGACATCAACCCCTCGCCGTCACGACACAGAGTGCTGGAGACCGGTATCATGCAGGGCGGGTCGTTCGACGCGTCGCTCGAAATCGCGCTGGAGGCATGCGAGTTCTTCGATGTGACGCTGGAGACTGGTAAGGTGTGGGCGGCCGAAATCGCAGTCATTCTAGCGCGGTCATGGAAAGAAGCGTTTCGTGAAGAAGGGGCATCGAGCGAGCAAGTTCGTTCGTATGCCGAAGCTTTCGAGCATGAAGAAGCAGAAAGGGCAAAGGGGTTTGACGGGTAGCGGCGATAACAGTGGTACGCTTTTCGATATGGAGGAGCCCGCGCCTGAGATTGATATCAGGTTTGACCGCAGGCTGGCGGTTTTTGGATCGCAGTATGGCGCGAGCATTGAAGCAATTGCGGAACCAGCGATTACCCGGCGGCTTAAAATAAGACCGTTTTCACAACGACACCTCGTCGGTGTCGTCGGTGAAGATCAGGACGGAAACGAAATCCTGTTTCTTCCGCGTAAGACAACCTCATCTGTTCCGTTCGACAAAGTGTATGCTTGCCCCTCAGCCGTTGATGTCGAGGCCTTCGTCAACAGGGCCTCTGATGCGCCACTCACACTACTTGCACCCTTGCCGCTGAACCCGAAGAAAGATGCTGACGAAATCTCGAAGCTTTGCAATGAGATCGGCTCCAGCTGGAGTGATGGCGTCGCTTTCGCAAAGGAGCAAACGGACGGCGATCAGGTCATCAAACCAGGTTTCCGCTCGCCTCAAATTGGCGCTTTACACGCTTTGCAAGCCCATTGGACCGTGTCCGAGAAAATCGCCACGGTCGTTATGCCGACAGGAACCGGTAAGACGGAGACGATGATTGCAGCCGGTCTTCAAGAACGGGCAAAGTGCATTCTGGTGATCGTGCCAAGCGACGCGCTCAGAACACAGATTGCAAGTGCGTTCGAGCAACTGGGCATACTGCCTAAAGCCGGCTTGATTGATAAAGGCGCCCAATACCCAGTGGTATCGTTGTTGCGCAAGCGGCCAACGAGTGTCGAGGAAGCACGTGGTCTGTTCGGCATCTCGAACGTCATTGTCACAACGATGTCTATCGCCGCTGGTGTGTCGCCGGAAATTCAAGCGGCAATGGCTGAGTGTACGTCGCATCTTTTCATCGATGAGGCTCACCATGTGGCTGCGAGAACTTGGCGCGAATTCAGGGAAGCGTTCGGCAACGTCAAAATCGTTCAATTCACAGCAACACCGTTCCGCAATGATGGAATGCGGGTCGATGGCAAGTTCATTTTTGTTTACCCGCTAGGACTGGCTCAAGCGGAGGGCTATTTCAGGAAAATCGACTATCAGCCCGTCGATGGGCTCGACCGAGACGATATCGACGAACAAATCATTGAGAAAGTCGGTGAGGCTCTCGAAGCGGACGAGGCGAACGGATATCGCCACCTCGCAATGGCGCGGGGAAACAAGCGGATCCGAGCGGAAGAGTTGCATGAGAAGTATCGACGTCGTTGGCCTCAATACAATCCAGTCCTTCTGCACAGCGGTTTGAGCGCCTCCGAGCAAGCTGATGCGATCGCGAAGTTACGAGCAGGCGAGCATCGCATCGTCGTTTGTGTCGATATGCTCGGTGAGGGTTTTGATCTGCCTGAGCTCAAGATTGCGGGATTGCATGATCCAAAGAAGTCAGAGGCCGTGACGCTGCAGTTCGTTGGTCGCTTCACGCGCACTCGCGACGATCTGGGTGAGGCAACCGTTATCGCCGCGGTGACGCGAGATGAAGGCAGTCCCTTGGCAAGTCTTTTCGCTGAGGATGCGGATTGGAACAAGCTCATCAATCAGATCGGTTCAAAAGCAACCGAGCGTGCCGTCCGACGCGAAGAGGTGTTCGAGGGTTTTGGGGGAATTGATGCAGAGATACCCTTGGAAACATTGCGCCCGACCTTGGGGACGATTGTCTACAAGACAACCCAATCGCCTTGGGATCCAATTGGTGGCATTGTAAGGTTCGATCACCGACAGCTGATCGTCGACGGTCCACACATTAATCACCACGATGCGCTGGCAATCTTCATCACCGAACGCGCCGATCTACCGAAATGGAGCCGCTTCAAAGGCATCGCCGATGTAACCTACGATCTCTTCATGGTGCATTGGGATCAGGAGGCCGGCCTGCTCTATGTCTCGGCTTCGCATGATGATCGGCTGGACGATTTGGCCAAGGCTCTATGCGGTGACGATGCCGAACGAATTCGGGGCGAAGATATCTTTCGGGCGCTCGATCCTTTACGGCGTCCTGTGCTGAACACGCTGGGCTTGAGTGAAACGCGTCGCCGAAAGATCCGCTATTCGCAATATCAAGGCAGCGATATTGCTGATGAATTGCGGAGCCGAAGTGGGAACAGGACGCGCAGCAAGACAAACCTGATGGTTGTCGGCTTCACTGACGATGGTAGGGTATCGCTCGGCTGTTCACGAAAGGGAAAGATCTGGGCGCAGGAGCGTACCAACGATTTCGGACGCTGGATGGACTGGTGCCACGACCTTGGTCGTTCTCTTCTCAATGAGACGATCTCGACGGCCGGAATAATTGATCGCCTCATTCAGCCCGAACTTGTCTCGGAGGTTCCCCAAAAGTCGCCAGTCGCAGTCGATTGGTATGAGGGGATGTCTGTCCTTGATGAGGATAGCTGGGTTTTCACCATCAACGGCGAACAGCACTCCATTTATGACTGCGAACTGGAACTTTCGTCGCATGACGCCCAGGACCGCATCGAGTTTTCGATTGTGGCAGGCACTGCGCGAGCAGACTTTACGATGACGATCAACGACGAAGGCGTTCGATACGCGTTGAAAGAAGGTCAATCTGCGTCAGCCGAAAAGAGTGCGGCGCCTATCCCGTTGTCGCGCTGGTTTCATGAGTATCCCCCGACGATCTACTTCGCCGACGGCGATTCCCTCGTGGCGGATGAACTCTTTGCACTTCCCGATACGGAAGTGCCGTACTTCCCAGATGAGCATTTCGAGGTCTGGGATTGGAGCGGTGTGGATATCCGCGTTGAATCGCTCGGACTCGAGCGGCGAGCCGATAGTGTTCAGGCGCGGACAATCGAGCAGGTTCGCTCAACTACGGGAAGCCACATTATATTTAATGATGATGGGACCGGTGAGGTCGCTGATGTCGTGGCTTTCGAGCAAGATGGCAATCACGTCACGGTGCGATTGTATCACTGCAAATATTCGTCCTCGGATGCGCCTGGCGCGAGGGTGGGCGACCTCTACGAGGTTTGTGGTCAAGCCCAAAGGTCAGTTCGAAGGTGCGAACGACCACAGAGGTTGATCGATCGGTTGCTTAGGCGTGAAGGTGATCGTTTGCGAGCTGGTAAGCCAAGTCGTTTTGAAGAAGGCGAAGTTGACGATTTGAGGGCCCTGCGCTCGCAGCGAAACCAGCTCGAATACCAATTCGAGATCTTTGTGGTTCAGCCTGGGTACTCGCTCGCGGCTAAAAATAGCACGCATTCCCAAGTCTTGGCTTCAACGGAGTCCTTCGTTGTTGATACCTTCGCCTCAAAATTTCGAATGATATGTAGCACGTAGAGGAAGGCAGGCCTCTGTGTGCCGTTAGCGGAACGGTTAGAAGACATGAGATGAAGTCGTTCGATGATTTACCCAAGCGCGATCGCAACCATGCGTTGGAAGACGAGGCTGAAGCTGCTTTCAGGGCTCTTATCTCGCGCAGCAACGACTTTGTGTTCCAAGGTTCTGACCGGAAGGACTATGGCACCGACTGTCAAATAGAGGTGGTCTTGAATGGGCAGGCCACGAACGTGCGGGTGCATGTCCAACTAAAAGGAACAGAGCGCACTTTCAACGCGGATGGCTCGTTTAGCATCGCGGTTGATCGAGCCAATCTGAATTATCTGATTGCACAGCCGTACAGCTTCTATGTCGGATATCATGCACCGTCGAAATCGCTTCGCGTCAGCTTCGTTGATGCGGTCCTGCGCCGATACGAGCACAGCGGAAAGGACTGGACCAATCAGCAGAGCCTAACGATCTCATTCACCGAAGAACTCACGGTTGATCGTTTGAGCCGGCTAGCAAGTCTTGCGCTTTCTGGGTCGCGGATCGCACGAGATCGCAGGATCGCTCAAACGACGGCGGCAATTGAGGCAATGCCTGACGTGGTGCGAGACGCGAATCCGGAGCTCCATGTGCCAGAGAACCCCGACCTCGCGCGGCAACTTGCCGAACGATTATATGAAAGCGGCGCGGATCGTGTCCTCAGCGCTGCTTTCGAGCAGTTCCTCTCGGTGCTCGGCGCGGATCACGATGCGATGGGCTTTTGTTACATGGCCGAGATAAACTTAGGAATGGGATATCAATCCCCTGACGTGGAGCGGATTGAGGCCGCGTTGACGTATTTCCGATCAAGGCTTGATACAGGCCGCTTTCAAGTCGGAAGCTTACATTACACAATCGGTAACGCGCTCTCGGCGCTTGGCAATGAGCAAGAAGCAAAGACATCATACATCGCAGCGCTTGAAGATACCGATTTCAGTAGTTCATCGGAGATGGCCGCGCAGTGTTACAAGAACCTCGGCACGAGCTTTGAGCGGCTCGGCGAGGAGGATATCGCCGCCGAACACTATTTCGAAGCATTGCGATTGAATTCGAACCTGCCAGAGGCACATAACGCACTTGCCCACTATCATCATCGTAATGGCCGATACGAGGAGGCGCTGAGTTACTTCGACCGCGTTGTTTTCACGGATCGGCAACTGGGTCGAACATCGGCGATTTCGGGCTGGCGAATAAACGTCCTTTTTAATCTCGGCGATGCTCGTGCTGCCTTCCGCGAAATCAATGGTCTGCTGAGCAATGCGGATTCTGAACCATGGATATGGCCTTGGTGCGCTCGGCAGATCGCGGCTTTCGGGCGTACCTCCGTCGAGAGTGCACAACTCGCTCTGACCTTCTGGGACCGCTGCATAGCGACGCATCCCAAGTTGGGGCGTGCACGCGCCGAACGACTGCTGACCAGCTTCTATCTGCGCTCGGAAGGCGAGGATATCGGGGAGTATTCTGAGTTTCGATCGATGTTCGGCCAGCATATCGCGCTTGTGGATGCCGAAGATGCCGCACTACCATGGGACCGCCTCGGCCACTGGGCACAGGACGAAGGAAATTGGGAGGAAGCAGAGCTCTGTTACCGCAAGGCGTACGAGCTGGCAGGAGGCCATTATGGCTATTGCCTAGGCACCGCGCTCAATTTCCTCGGCCGTTTTGAAGAGAGTCGCCCAATCCTCCTCGAGCAGGCGGAGCACCTTCAACCCGATGCTATGAGCTGGTTCCAGTTGGGCGTGGCGAACGGCAATACTGGACGTTCTTCTGAGGCGATCGCAGCTTATGAAAAGGCGATAGAACTCGACCCCGAGTATGACATTGCGATGTTCAACCTCGGAGGCGTTCATTGGAACGATGGAAACATCATTGCAGCCAAGCAGATGTGGCGTCGAGCGATTGAGAGATTTCCCGATCACGAACTCGTGGAAGAAATCCGCGCGAGGATTCCGTCTCTCTTCTAGACTAGCGCCAGTCTTACCTTTCCAAAGTTCCAGATCGTGCGTCCTTCAAGGAGGTAGTTCAGTGCAAGCTATGGCCAGTGCGGTAGCGCGAAGCGAAAGGTGGCTGCGAGCCGGTTCTAGACCGCCGTCGTTGGCCTCGCTTCGATCAGCATGTCGTCAATTGCGCTCTGTCGGGACTGCCGATCCAGCGTGTAGGTGTTCCGTCTGAACTCTACGCCTTCAAGCAAAGCCTTCACGTAGCCTGACACAGTGTCTGCGGCCATGATCAGTGTGGAATCGAGCGTGTGGACGTATTTGCTCGTGACTGATCCTTTGGCATGACCGATCAGCGCGGCGATCGTGATCTCTGTGAAGCCCAGGTCGTTCGCGATGCTCGCGAAGCTGTGTCGCAAAACGTGAGGGGTTACGTCCCAAAGCGGCGTGTCCTTGAACATTTTCTTCCAACTCTGTGGGAAGTTCCCGACGGCGTTGTCCAAGCCCTTGCCGGGGAAGACATACGTGCCTGCCCGCCGCTTTCGTTCGTCTTCGAGATACTCGATAACAGGCAATCCGACAGGACGGACGGAAGATCCCTCCTTGCTATCGACCAGCCGCAGGCAGCTACCCTCAAGATCGACATCGCTCCATTTGAGATTTATGATTTCTCCGCGACGGCAGCCAGTCAGCGCGATCAGCCTGAGGATATCGGCGTGTATGCGGTAGTGGTCGCTCTCCTGCGCCTCGCGAAGAATGCCGCCTAGAACCCGATACTCGGCTTCGCTGAGCCTTCGGTCACGGACCTGATATTTCGGTTTGCGGAGACCATGCGTCGGGTTGTGCTCAATCACGCCAGCCTCGACGGCATAAGAGAAAATGCCACCGAGCAGGCCCATGGTCCGGATCGCGGTGCCACGGCCGCCGCGAACGATGGCCTTACCACGGAGCTTTTCGGTTTTCATGGTCACGCGCGTCTTACCGGCAATGATGTCTTTCATCAGGTTGTTCATGTCCGGCTTTGTGATGTCCCGCACACGTCGTGTCCCAAGAAGAGGAATGATGTGCCTGCGGATACGGCCGACATCGGTGGCAATGGTGGTCTCCTTCTTCGGCCGGCCGCCTTTCCCTAAGATAAGGCCAGCTTCCATGTCGGCGATGTACTGCTCGCAGAGCTGCTTGATGGTAAGCGCCTTCCGGTCTTCTTCCCGTTCTTCGGCAGGGTCGTCACCATGAGCGACCCGGCCAAGTTGCGCTTTCGCTTCACGACGCGCGGTCTCCGGAGTCCATACGCCATGCAGCCCTATCGTATAGCGACGCGAACGTCCTCTTGATCGATACTGAATCACATAGCTTCTCTTCCCGGATGCGAAGACGCGTAGACCAAACCCAGGGAGTTCATCATCCCAAATGACGTAATCTTTGGTGCCTGTTTCAGCCGTATCGACGACCCGCTTGGTGATCTTCGCCATGGTTCCAATCCCTGCCGGACCCGACTTCGCGTAAGCACCACGTAAGCACTTGGCGGCAAATTCGGGCGTATTCTCGGATAGGGATTTCGGAGAGCGGATTCTAAAAATCAATAATTTTCAGATGGTTATCTCGCTCTGGCGTGCCCTATCGCGTAATTCGGATAGGGCAATGAACCAGCTCCGAAGGCAGAGGTCAGAGGTTCGAATCCTCTTGGGTGCGCCATTTCTCTATTTGCCAGCAGGATATTCAGTTGTATTGGGGACTAGTCCCGGTGGGATTTTGTCGTAGTCAGATGACCTTGGCAGGTCACCGGTCATTTTAAAAATTACAGCGGCACCATCCGCCGCATGTGGGAAGCCTTTCCGAAGTTCAGTCCACATTTCTCTTCCGAGAATTCTAAGTTCCGGTTGCGAAAAAGCGCGAGCGGTCATGTGCCACACACGACATCCTGCCGCGAGGTGTGGTTTACCGTGTCTTTGAAAACCCTGGGTCTCTTTGCCCAAAAACAAAATCAGGTCCTCTAGCGGCATTCCAGTTAGATCGGGATTTAACAAATCCAGCCCCTTCTCAGCGTAGGCGTCTCTGAGAAATGCAGAGCATGCGATGATGCCTCCCAGTTCATACGGATCGGCCCCGGCCAGAGAGACGTTCCAACGTTGAAAGTCCTTTTGTATTTGTGAAACGGTCCAGTTTCGTAGAATTCTGTTCAGCAGGGGCTTCCCTTGAGCGGACCAGGTTAGACTATTCCTGTATTGAGAGCATGTGCGCGATTATTTCGAAAGGCTAATCGTCGTGTTCAGGCGCAATCTGTGGTAGTTTACCTCCGTTACATGGTGGAGGGACGAACCGTGGAATATTATCGACTACGTTATGACTTCCGGGCCCGGATAGACCGGGCGCGCGTGATCAACAATTTGCATCGGTTGCGGGACCAGCTGACGGATACCATCCCGTCTAAGGATTCAGACTCAACGCTTTTGCTGGCGACCTGGAACATCCGGGATTTTGATGCCACCAAGCGTTATGGCAATGGCAGCCGTTCGAAGGAAAGCCTCTGGTATATCGCAGAGGTGATTTCCCGGTTCGACTTTGTGGCGGTTCAGGAAGTGAACAGGCTGGATGAGTGGAAACAGGTCTGCCGTATTCTGGGTGATAATTGGGATTTTATCTGTACCGACGTCACGGACACGCGCCTTGGCGGCAATGGTGAACGACTGCTCTATGCCTTCGACAAACGAAAGGTTCAGTTTCGCAATATTGCTGGTGAAATCGTTTTGCCTAATTCCATGCTTATCTCGAATGAGACAGCGGAACTGGGCGACACCAAAATGTATTCCGGCAAACAGTTCAGACGATCGCCGTTTCTGGCGAGCTTTCAGTCCAACTGGTTCAAATTCGATATCTGTACCGTCCACATCTATTATGGCGCAAAAAGCGGCGATAAGCTGGATCAGCGTGTCGAGGAAATTTCGCGCGTGGCGAACTATTTTGGCAAGCGCGCCGAAGATGCCGAAAAGGATGGCAAAGCCCTTATCCTGCTGGGTGATTTCAACATTGTGCACCCTGAGCATAAGACCATGAAGGCCTTAACCGATGAGGGGTTCGCTATTCCCAAAGCGCTCGACCGACCAAGCAATCTCGACAAGACCAAATATTACGACCAGATCGCGTTTCGCGCCAAACAGGGCGTTCTGGATTTTATCGACACGCCGAGCAGTTCAACCTCGCGATCAAATGCTGGAATAGTGGAGTTGTTCGATTCTGTTTTCAGAGACGGCGACTGGCAGGAATACGAAGACGAAATGAAGAAGTCGTCGAACGGTAAGTCGGTGGTCACCGGGGAGAATAAGGATCACGACACGCTGGAAAGCTATTTTGAGGACTGGAAAACGTTCCAGTTCTCCGACCACAAACCGATGTGGGTGCGTATTTCCAGCGACGGTGCGAAAGATTATCTCGATAGTCTGACTTAGCGGCCGGATACAAAAAGGGCGCAATCCCAAGCCGGATGCGCCCTTTGTCAAATTTTGAAATTAGTTGCCGAGTGCCAGCAGAATGCCAGAAGAAGCCGCTGTCAGCGCATGCGGGTTCTGGTCCAGTGTTTCCGGGCGCTCAACGCTTGGATAAGCGGACTCAAGCAGGCTCAGCGCGCTTTCAATCGCTGCGGCAACCGCCGGAAGTTCAGCCTGAATTGCCGCTTCCTCTTGTTCGTAAGCCGCCTGAGCTGCGATGACGAAGCCATAGCCATCAAGATACGGTTCGAATTCTTCTGATTCACCGGCAAGACCATACATTACGGCCGCGCGGTCAATCTGGTCAGCGGCGACGCCAGCCTGAATGCGGGCTTCAGAAGAGCCGTCATCAGGTGCTTTCTTTGCGGCGTCACGCAGAACTGCGATGATGGCCGCGGTGCGTTCTGCGATCTGGTCTGCGTCTTCGCCGTCATAGACTGCGCCAGAAGCGTTGATCAGCATGTCGTCAAAATTCTCTACGCCCGCATCCTGCAGGTATGGACCGACATCAAACAGAACTTCAGAAACCGGGTGCGCGAACATTTCAGCGGCAGCATCCGTTTCACCTACTGCAAAGGCATCACGTGCCGCGACGATGTGGGCTTCGGTGATTGCCAGCGCAGAACGGAACACGACAGGGTTGGTTGCAGCCTGATCGATAAGAACACCGCCTTCGCCTTCACCGCCCGTGTCGGTCACAGTAGACGCGGCCGGTTCAACAGGGTCAGAATGGTCCTCAACGACTGGCGCAGTCGTCGGTGCAGGAGCGGTTTCAACAACCTCTGTTTCAGGGGCTTCTGTGCTGTTGCCGCACGCAGTAAGGAAGGTCGTGCCGGCAAGAGCTGCGCCGAGGCCGAGATGAGTCCAGCGTTTGGTTTCTGTTTTCACGTTTGCGTACCTGACATCTGTCTGAAAGATTGAAACTGAGCGTGACATAACCGCAAAATTTACAGTAATGCAACTCATTATCAAAAAGGATTGGCATGTTTCTCACCATTGCAGGCGTACTCGACCCTGAGGAATTGCAGGACATTCGTAAGCTCATGGCGCGTGCCAGTTGGGCGAGTGGCGCGAAGACTGCGGGCGCGGCCGCGCGCGAGGTGAAGCGCAATCTCCAGGCTGATCTGAGTGCGGGATCTGGGCGTGCACTGAAAGAGATTGTTATGCCGGCCCTGCAGGCCAACCCTGTGCTGACGGCATTTGCGCGCCCGGCTGCGTGGTCTGATCTTCTGCTTAGCCGAACTGAGGTTGATGGCGGATATGGCACCCATATCGACAACCCGTTCATGACAAAGGAAGCCGGGCGGGTTCGCACCGATTTATCCTTCACGCTTTTTTTGTCTGATCCGGAAACCTATGAGGGCGGTGAACTGGTTGTGGAACTGGCGGGTGTGACGCATCAGGTGAAAGCAGAAGCCGGTGATGTGCTGGTCTATCCGTCGACGACGCTGCACCATGTGGCGACCGTGACATCTGGCACGCGCTATGCCTGCGTCGGCTGGATACAAAGCATGATCCGCCGGGCGGACCAGCGTGAAATCATGTTTGATCTATCTAATCTGAAGGCTGAGCTTGGGCAGACGCATGGGCGAAACAGTCCGGAGATAATCTCCATTTCAAAGACGATCGCCAATCTGACCCGTATGTGGGCGGAATAAAAAAAGCCCCGCATGACCTGCGGGGCTTTTCTTTGTAACTGAGTGGGCGATTAAACGCCGAGAAGCATACGCTCTGGATTTTCCAGTGCTTCCTTCACGCGAACGAGGAAGGTCACAGCTTCTTTGCCATCAACGATGCGGTGGTCATAAGACAGAGCCAGATACATCATTGGGCGGATAACGACTTCGCCATTGATCGCGACAGGGCGCTGCTCAATGCGGTGCATACCCAGAACGCCGGACTGTGGTGGGTTCAGGATAGGCGTAGACATCATGGAGCCATAAACACCACCGTTAGAGATGGTGAAGGTGCCGCCCTGCATGTCAGCCATTGAGAGCTGGCCATCACGAGCCTTGCGGCCGTAGTCGCCAATCGCAGCTTCAATACCAGCCAGAGACAGCGCGTCACAATCGCGAACGACAGGAACAACGAGGCCTTTTTCTGTGCCAACAGCAACGCCGATGTCATAGAAGTTTTTGTAGATGATGTCCGTGCCATCAATCTCAGCGTTGACCGCTGGAACTTCCTGAAGTGCGTTCACGACAGCTTTCACGAAGAAAGACATAAAGCCGAGCTTCACGCCGTGGCGCTTCTCGAAATTGTCTTTGTACGCTTTGCGCATTTCCATGATGTTGGTCATGTCCACGTCGTTGAACGTGGTGAGCATTGCTGCGGTGTCCTGAGCTTCTTTCAGACGACGTGCAATCGTCTGGCGCAGGCGGGTCATTTTTACGCGTTCTTCGCGTGGGCCAGTCGCGCGCGGAATACCAGATGTAGAAGGCATTGCAGGAGTATCCATCGGTTTTTTCTCAAGATAGGAGAGCGCGTCTCCTTTGGTTGCGCGGCCATTTTTGCCGGAACCAGGAATGTCAGCCGGGTTGATGCCGCTTTCAGCAGCGATACGGCGAACAGACGGTGCAACTGGTGCATCACCGGAAGCGGCTGCCGGAGCAGATGCTTTAGGTGCTGGCGCAGATGCCGCCGGAGCCGCAGCAGGCGCTGGTGCAGCAGCAGGTGCCGCGCCGCCGGACAGGCGTGCGATAACCGTGCCGATTTCGACCGTCTCACCTTCATTGACGACGATCTCTGCGAGAACGCCATCAACAGGAGATGGTACTTCAACCGCAACCTTGTCGGTTTCGATCTCAACCAGAATGTCGTCTTTGGAGACAGCGTCGCCTGGCTGTTTCAGCCAGGTAGACAGCGTGCCTTCAGCCACGCTCTCACCCATTGCAGGGACAGCGACTTCAACCGTGTCACCGGAAGAGGCTGCAGGAGCTGCGGCTTCTTCTTTTGCAGGCGTTTCTTCAGCTGCTGGTGCAGGTGCATCGCCAGACGCGCCAACTTTCGCGAGAAGAGCACCAATGCCAACCGTTTCGCCTTCCGGCGCAACGATTTCGGAAAGGACGCCATCTTCAGGAGCGGAGACTTCGACGGAAACCTTATCGGTTTCCAGTTCGACGATCACCTCATCCTTAGCAACAGCTTCGCCCGGCTTTTTAAGCCATTGTCCTACGGTCGCCTCGGTGACGGATTCGCCGAGCGTCGGGACGGTAATATCGGTCATTCGTACTGCTCTCTTTCCGGTTTCTTCTTCGGCACTCAGGCCGTCTCAAATGTTGTGCAATTGCCGCTGTCACCAAGGGCAGCGTCGATGAAGGCGTCGCGCTCAGCGACGTGTTTGGACATAAGGCCGGTTGCGGTAGACGCAGACGCCGGACGACCCGCATAGAGCGGACGCGTATGTTTCGCGCCGACCTGCTCAAGACACCATTCGATCTCGTCACGAATGAAGGTCCAGCCGCCCATATTGCGTGGCTCTTCCTGACACCAGACCATCTCTGCCTGCGGGAAGCGTTTCAGCTCCTGCATCAGGGATTTACGTGGGACCGGATAGAACTGCTCGATACGCATCAGATAGATGTCGTCTGTGCCGCGCTTCTCACGCTCTTCGAACAGATCGTAATAAACCTTACCAGAGCACATGACGACGCGTTTGATCTTGTCATCAGAGACGAGCTTCACTTCGCCGCCGCGGCCTGGTGTTTCCGCATCATCCCACAATACGCGGTGGAAGCTGGAATCCGGACCGAGATCTGCCAGAGCAGAGGTGGCCAGCTTGTGACGCAGAAGAGATTTCGGCGTCATGATGATAAGCGGCTTACGGAAGTCGCGGTGGATCTGACGACGCAGAGCGTGGAAATAGTTCGCCGGGGTCGTCAGGTTGCAGACCTGCATATTGTCTTCAGCCGCCATTTGCAGGAAGCGCTCAAGGCGAGCAGAGGAGTGCTCTGGGCCCTGACCTTCATAGCCGTGCGGCAGCAGGCACACGAGGCCAGACATACGCAGCCATTTGCGCTCACCAGAAGAGATGAACTGGTCAAACAGAACCTGCGCGCCGTTCGCGAAGTCGCCGAACTGAGCTTCCCAGAGGGTGAGCGTGTTCGGGTCAGCCAGTGAATAGCCATACTCATATCCAAGGACCGCTTCCTCAGAGAGGAGGGAGTCGATGACTTCGTATTTAGCCTGGTTTTCGCTGATATGGTTCAGCGGTGTGTAGCGTTGCTCAGTGTTCTGATCGACCACGTGAGAATGGCGCTGAGAGAAGGTGCCACGTCCACTGTCCTGACCGGACAGGCGAACCGGGAAGCCTTCGTCGAGGATCGATCCGAAGGCCAGATGTTCAGCTGTTGCCCAGTCGAGGCCTTCGCCGCTTTCGATCGCTTTCTTACGGCCATCAATTACGCGTGCCAGCGTACGGTGCGGCTCCATGCCTTCCGGAATGGTGGTGATACGCTCACCAACACGCTTCAGTGTATCCATCTCGACGGCAGTGTTGCCGCGGCGCTCATCGCCTTCTGGCAGGCCAAGGCCAGACCATTTGCCGTCGAGCCAGTCGGCGCGGTCAGCAGAATAGGTTTTGCCGGCTTCGAATTCGTCATCGAGGAATTTGTCGAACTCAGCATTCCACTGTTCGACTTCGTCACGGCTGACAACGCCTTCGGCGATCAGGCGGTCTGCATAGATTTTCTGGACGCTTGGGTGGCCCTTAATCTTCTTATACATGACCGGCTGGGTGAACATTGGTTCGTCACCCTCATTGTGGCCATAGCGACGGTAGCAGAACATGTCGATGACAACGTCCTTGCCGAATTTCTGACGATATTCGGTCGCCACTTTCGCAGCGTAGGTCACAGCTTCCGGGTCATCGCCATTCACGTGGAAGATTGGCGCCTGAACCATCAGAGCAACGTCAGATGGGTAAGGTGAAGAACGGGAATATTTCGGGCTTGTTGTGAAGCCGATCTGGTTGTTCACGATGAAGTGGATCGTGCCGCCTGTGCGGTAACCTGCAAGGCCGGACAGCGCAAAACACTCAGACACAACACCCTGACCTGCGAACGCAGCATCACCGTGCAGAAGGAGTGGCATAACCTGCGCGCGGCGGTTCTTGCTGGACTCGCGCTTCATGAAAGCCTGTTTCGCACGGGACTTACCCAGAACAACCGGGTTAACCGCTTCAAGGTGAGACGGGTTCGCCGTCAGAGACAGGTGAACATTGTTTTCGTCAAACTGACGGTCTGAAGATGCACCAAGGTGATACTTCACATCGCCGGAGCCGAATTCGTCAGCGCCCTGAGAAGAGCCGCCCTGGAATTCGTGGAAGATGATTTTGTACTGTTTGCCCATCACGGCAGCCAGAACGTTCAGGCGGCCACGGTGTGGCATGCCAAGAACGATTTCTTCAACGCCGAGTGCGCCGCCGCGTTTGATGATTTGCTCAAGTGCAGGCACGGCTGCTTCACCACCGTCCAGACCGAAGCGTTTCGTACCCGGATAGCGCTTGTGAAGGAATTGCTCAAAGGATTCGGCTTCGATGATTTTCTTCAGGATGGCGATTTTGCCTTCCTTGGTGAAAGCCACGCCTTTGTCCGGCCCTTCAATACGTTCCTGAAGCCAGGATTTTTCCTCAGGGTCGGAAATGTGCATGAACTCAATGCCGACGGTCGAGCAGTATGTACGCTTCAGAACGTCGAGCATCTGACGGATGGAGGCGTACTCCATGCCGAGATAGAAATCGATATAGATTGGACGATCCCACATGTCCGGCGTGAAGCCGTAAGATTGCGGGTCGAGTTCTGGCTGATTGCCGAAGTCGTTGAGACGCAGCGGATCAAGATCAGCTGCCAAATGTCCGCGCATACGATAAGCGCGGATCATCATGATCGCTTTGATGGAATCCTGAATGGCGCGGTCCACATCCTGCGGCGTAGCGCTTGGCGCTGCGCGTTCAGTGATCTTCTGCGCAAGAGCAGGCTCGTTAATGCTCCACTGATAGTCGATCGCGTCTGTGTTTTCGTCGCGCGATGTCAGAGGCCAGCTTGCTGGTGTCCAGCTTGGGCCGTCTGCCTGTTTCGTGACCGGCTCACCAGTGTCGCCAAGGCTTTCAAAAAAGCTGCGCCATTGTTGAGGAACTGAGTTCGGGTCGCGAGTGAAATCGGCCTGAAGCTGCTCGAGATAGGAGGCGTTTCCACCGTAGAGAAACAGGGTTTCCAGCATCGCAGAGTTTGATTCTGATCGATCGCTGTTTGGTGGTGTGCCGTCGTCTGCCATTGTTACACGTCCTGGTGTTTGTTTCGCCGCAGCAAAACACAAGTTTCTTGCTATCCTATTTAGGGAATTTTGTACCAAAGCGAAACCCAACATAAGTCCAACACGGACAATCGAGTGCGCTTCGGCTGGTCCCTGAACAGGCCTGCCTGAAAAAATTGCCCTCCGCTAAATTAAATTTGCGTGTCACGCAATGCAGATTGGCTCAAAATTACCGCTGTGCGGAATATTTTTTCTTTCCATAAGTCAAATCGGTAGACCAGCGGAACGAATTCGCAGGGATTGGCCGCGTGGCAATAAAAAAGGCTCCCCGAAGGGAGCCTTTCAAAATACGTATCTGAGAGGGCGATTAGCCTTTCAGAACTTCTTCCAGCGTGACGCCGAGACGTGCAGGAGAAGGAGACACTGTGATGCCAGCTGCTTCCATTGCAGCGATCTTGTCTTCTGCGCCGCCTTTACCGCCAGAAACGATAGCACCAGCGTGGCCCATTGTGCGGCCTGGAGGCGCTGTACGACCAGCGATGAAGCCAACCATTGGCTTTTTGCGGCCTTTTTTCGCTTCGTCGATCAGGAACTGAGCTGCATCTTCTTCCGCAGAACCACCGATCTCACCGATCATGATGATGGATTCAGTTTCGTCGTCAGCCAGGAAGAGTTCCAGTACGTCGATGAAGTTTGTGCCGTTGACCGGGTCGCCGCCAATACCAACAGCAGTCGTCTGGCCGAGGCCAACCTGAGATGTCTGGTAAACGGCTTCATAAGTCAGCGTACCGGAGCGGGATACAACACCGACAGAACCTTTTTTGAAGATAGAACCCGGCATGATGCCGATTTTGCATTCTTCAGGGGTCAGAAGACCTGGGCAGTTCGGGCCGATCAGGCGGGATTTGGACTTAACCAGTTTGTCCTTCACGCGAACCATGTCCATCACTGGAACACCTTCAGTGATACAAACGATGAGTTCGATTTCAGCGTCGATCGCTTCTTCGATAGCTGCAGCCGCGCCTGCTGGTGGAACGTAAACAACAGAAGCTGTTGCGCCTGTGCGTTCTTTACCTTCAGCGACAGATGCGAAGATTGGCAGTTCCTGACCGGAATCAGCTGTCCACATTTCACCGCCTTTTTTCGGGTGAATGCCGCCAACCATTTGCGTGCCGAAGTAAGCGAGCGCCTGATTGGTGTGGAAAGAACCGGTTTTACCGGTCATGCCCTGTGTCAGGACTTTGGTGTTTTTGTCGATCAGAATGGACATGGAGGTTTCCTCTGTTTGGAAGCTTAAATGTAAGGATTGATTGCCGTCACGGCGCCATAAGACTGGCCGTGGGTGAGGTCTTCTGTGTAGAGCGTCTTCGCGCCGGAACGTTCTGCAGCCGCGATCAGCGCGCCGTCCCAATAGGAAGTCTTATAGGTTTCGCTGTGCGCGGCGCCAGCGGACACCAGGTCTGCGTCAACGGGCACGACTTCAAGTTCTGAAAGGTCTTCGATCCAGCCCATTGCCGCTTCATGCGTGATTGGCTTTTCAATGCGACGGGTCACAGCGGTGTAAAATTCTTCCAGCACCTGACCGGATACGCCGAAATCAAGATTGGCGATCAGCTGTTCGCTGCGCAGGCGTTTGTCTGCCTCGGATGGGGCAGAGGACACGGCATAGATGAGGATATTGGAATCGAAGAAGGCTTCAACGCTCATGAAGCTCATCCCGTGTCCAGTTTATCTCGCCGACTGTTCCTGAGGAATTGCGAGAGCGGGTCACAAGGCGCTGGCGCACTTTCAATGTGCGGTCCTTTTTGCGAGCCGTTTCGGATAGAAAATCACGGACAAGCGCATTCACTGTCGTCTTTTCGAGCGCAGCGATCACGCGGACCTTATCCAGAAGATCTTCATCAATTGCCAGTGTGATGTTCTTGGTCGCCAAAATTTCCACTCTCCACATAACCCGTGTAACACAGGATATGTGTGAATGTGAAGCTTGGAAATAAGTCTAACGGGCTAGAGATCGTCCGGAAATTCATGGCCATTCGGGCCGAGCGGCAATGGCTTTGTCCAGACCACATCGCTTGCTTTGAGCGGACGGAATAAATGCGGAAATAGAGCGCCGCCGCGAGAGACTTCCCATTTCAGATCATCGCCCAGTGTGTCGGCTTCAACCGCCAGAAGGAACAGGCCTTCAGCGCCCGCGAAATATTTGGCGCAGGTCTCTTTCAACTGATCAGCGGCAGAGAAATGCACAAAGCCATCCTGAATATCGATGGGTGCGCCCAGCGTCTCTCCGGCGGCTTCAAATGCAGCCTGCTCGTCTGCGCGGAAGATTTTGTAGATCAGCATCTCAATCCCTTTCAGGGAGTGTCAGTTACAAAAAAGGCGGGCCTCAGCCCGCCTTTCTGTTTGCTCTGAATCAGAGCTTATTTCTTCACGGCGTCGGTGATTTTCTTCGCTGCATCGTCCAGGTCATCAGCCGGGATAACGTTCAGGCCGGAATTCGCGATGATTTCCTTACCCTTTTCAACGTTCGTACCTTCAAGGCGTACAACCAGTGGAACAGAGAGGTTGGTCTCTTTAACAGCCTGCAGAACACCTTCAGCGATGACGTCACACTTCATGATGCCGCCGAAGATGTTGACGAGGATGCCCTCAAC
>CENJ01083247.1_pt1 | contig 19862 bp, 20 predicted proteins | sample 356161 | NCBI WGS metagenome assembly CENJ01 (sample SAMEA2619531, study PRJEB7988) | marine metagenome | biome: marine biome (ENVO:00000447); feature: surface water layer (ENVO:00002042); material: "saline water (ENVO:00002010), including plankton (ENVO:xxxxxxxx)" | depth 5 m
TGCCAAAGATATGTTTACACCGAGAACTGTTCATAAATTTACTGGGCATATCAATGGTGCCATTTATGGCTGCCCAACTAAAGTCAAAAACGGCCAAACACATCTAGACAATTTATTCATTGCTGGAACGGACCAAGGATTTCTTGGGATTATTGGTGCAATGCTGAGTGGCATTTCTATGACAAATTTACATTGCTTACAAAGTAAAGAATAGATCAGCCTGGCGGCCATTCCAATTTTCGACCGCCCAATAAATGAATATGTAAATGAGGCACAGTCTCGCCTCCGTCTTCTCCGTTGTTAATTACAAGGCGGAAGCCTTTTTTTAAATTGAGTTGTTTGGCAATTTTTGCAGCGACTTGTAGTAAATGTCCAAGAATCTCTGGCCTAAAAGAGGATGATTCAGCAATACGAGGAATTACCTCTTTAGGGATCACTAAAATATGAACGGGTGCTTGTGGATCTATATCATGAATGACAATACATTCGGAATCCTCGTATTCAATTTGTGCAGGTATTTCTCGAGCTATAATTTTCTCAAATAATGTTTTCTCCATCTTAAATAATTAATAAATTTAACATTTGCTGAGAAGGAATTCGTGACGCTACATAACATTCGATCCATTCTTTAGTATCCTCAAACTGTTGATTATGCCGCTGTGTCCAATACACATTACTACCGAGTAATGATTCTCTAAGGCCTGTAATCAAAAATAAAGAGCAAGGAAAACCTGATATACGTAAAACCTTTTCATTAATCGATTGCCTGAACCAAAGGGATTCTTGAACTTCCTCATTTGGCAAATGCCAATGCTCTATCCCGATTAAACGATCTTCAGCCCGACCAAAATACAATTTCAATAAACGCTCTACCCCAATAAGAAGAGCCTTTTTAGAATCATTTTCAATTCGCTCATTTTCATAAAAAAGCATCGCCTTTCTTGCATGCTCAACCATCTCGACATCTGCAGAACCCACCTGTGCAAGCAGCTCATTAATGGTTTTTAACTGATAGACTGTATTAAACTGAACCATACAAGCTACTTCAGTTCGCTGATCTCCTTGGCAAATTCATTAATATCACGAAAATCTTTATAGACAGAAGCATAACGAACATAAGCAATTTTATCTAACGATTTCAAACGCTCCATTATTAAATCCCCTATCACTTTAGCCGGTATTTCTTGGTCGTAGTCCTTATTCAGCTCAGCCGTCACCTCAGAAATCAAAATCTCAATTTGCAATCGCTCAATCGGACGTTTTTCAACTGCTTTTTTTAATCCATTGATTAATTTATTACGATCAAAGTCTTCTCTTCGTCCGTCACGCTTCACAACTTGTAACTCAGAACGCATAATTTCTTCGATGGTGCTGAAACGGAAATCACAGTCTAAACATTGACGGCGGCGGCGAATTGATACCTCATTTTTACTCAAGCGAGAATCAATGACCTTGTTATTCAACGATCTGCATTTTGGGCATAACATATTTTCAAAAAATACTAAGGTTGTTTATAAAAATTACAACTTAAGAAAATTTTTTAATAAAGAAATCCCTTTTTCTGTAGCAATTGATTCAGGATGAAACTGAACGCCCCAAATCGGCAATGCTTCATGAGCAAATCCCATTATTTCACCTTCTTTCGTTTCTGCAGTAACCTTTAAACAAGTGGGTAAAGTTGCTCTATCAACAATTAATGAATGATATCGGGTACATTCTAAAGGATTCGGCAAGCCCTCAAAAAGATCTGTATTTTGGTGAAAAACAGGAGAAGTTTTACCGTGCATCAGACGATCTGCACGCACAACATCGCCACCAAAATACTGCCCTATTGATTGATGTCCTAGACAAACTCCTAAAATAGGGATTTTCCCTGCAAATGCCTCGATCATTTCTAAACTCACACCTGCTTCATTAGGAGAACACGGGCCTGGAGAAATCATTAAACGATCTGGCTTTAAAGCAAGGGCTTCTTCAATAGAAATCTTATCATTTCTGAATACGGATTGCTCCACACCCAATTCGCCAAAATACTGAACTAGATTGTATGTAAAAGAATCGTAATTATCTATGACTAAAAGCATATCGAAACAATTAATCGCCTCCTAAAACCTTGGCCACTTCCTGAACATCCTTATCACCACGACCACTTAAATTACAAACTAACAATGCATCCTCAGGAAGTTCACTCGCCCGTTTAATAGCGTAAGCAATACCATGCGAAGTTTCTAAAGCTGGAACTATGCCTTCAATCTTACATAATAATTGAAAAGCATCTAAGGCTTCTTCGTCAGTCGCATATCCAAAATGGATTCGATCCATTTCTTTATAGTAAGCATGCTCGGGACCGACTGCTGCATAATCCAAGCCTGCAGAAACCGAATGAGTTGAATCAATTTGCCCATCTTCCGTTTGCAAAATCCAGGTCTTTGCCCCTTGGAGAATCCCTAAACGACCCCCAGAAAAACGGGCAGCATGATCTCCGCTCTCTAATGAACGTCCCCCAGCTTCAACTCCAGTTAAAGTTACCTCTTGGTCCTTTAAAAATGAGAAGAAGAGCCCAATCGCATTTGAGCCACCGCCTACACAAGCACAGATCTCATCTGGTAAACGTCCCTCTTTTTCTAAAATCTGCCTGCGAGTTTCTTCTCCAATGACTCTATGAAAATCTCGTACAATCATTGGAAAAGGGTGTGAACCCAATGCAGAACCAATGATATAATGGGTATGCCTAACATTTGTTACCCAATCACGCATCGCTTCATTCACAGCCTCTTTAAGTGTTTTTTGTCCAGCAGAAACTCCACGGACTTCTGCACCACAAAGACGCATACGAAATACATTCAAAGATTGTCTTCGCATATCCTCTTCGCCCATGTAGATAACGCATTCTAGCCCTAACTTTGCACAAATTGCTGCAGTAGCAATGCCATGCTGTCCTGCCCCTGTTTCTGCAATGATGCGCTTTTTACCCATTCGCTTTGCTAATAGAGCCTGTCCTATAGCGTTGTTTATTTTATGGGCACCAGTGTGTAGCAAATCTTCACGCTTAAAATAAATTTTGGCTCCTTTGCAGTGTTCACTAAGTCGTTCTGCAAAATACAAATTAGTGGGTCGGCCAGCAAACTCTCTTAAGTATTCATCTAATACTCGATTATACTCAGGATCCTGCTTTGCTGCCTTGTATGCCTTTGTCAATTCATACAAAGGAGTCATCAAAGTCTCAGGCACATACATACCCCCAAATTGCCCAAAGTGACCACTCGCATTCGGCATATCAGTTGGTTCAAAATCTGTCTCCTCTTGATTCATTAAATATTTGTTATTTTCACTTTAATAAAAGGCGTGGAATTCATTGATTTGTCAACTAGCGAGATAGGCTTTAAAGTTTTCAACATCTTCAATAGTATCAATACCAATAGTTTCTTCATTCGATATCCCCACATATATCGAATGCCCATTTTCCAAAACCCTTAATTGCTCAAGGCTTTCTATTGCTTCTAATTGGCCTCTACGCATTCTTGAAATCGATCTTAAAAACTCAGCACTATAGCCATAAAGACCTATGTGCTTGTAGCAACGATTTTGTAAAAGCCAATCTGTTGAAACTTTCCCCTTTGAGGCTCTAGTATAAGGGATTGGTGAACGAGAAAAATATAAGGCATTTCCATCTAAACTGCATACCACTTTCACATCATTTGGGTTATAAAACGCTTCCGTTTCGGTAAAAGGAGTGGCTAAAGTAGCCATCTGGTGTCCCTTCTTAAAACTATCTGCAAGTGTTAGAATCTGAGACCCAAGGATTAATGGCTCGTCTCCTTGAACGTTAATCACCCATTCAGCACCAATTGTTTGATTTGCCTCAGCTATACGATCTGTCCCACTTAGATGGTCGTCTCTTGTTGGTATCGAATCGAAGCCATATGACTTCAAACATTCTGATAACTCTAAAGAATCAACTGCAAAAAATAGCGGAAAATTAGGCGCTTCACTTTTTATCCGCTCGGCCGTCCATATGATTAAGGGTTTACCATTTATTTCATAAAGCAGCTTCCTCTCTAAGCGAGAAGACTCCAATCGGGCAGGAACAATAATTGTAGGTAATTGACTCATTGTCATTCAGTCATATTTAATAAAAATTATGGATATAGAAATAACTGTCATGCAAGCTAAAGAACTTCGAGAAAAAAATCCATTGATTCAATTTCTCGATGTTCGGGAACCCGAAGAAGTTGAAATTGGCCATATTAGAGAAACTCTACACATACCACTAAACATGATCCCATATAATTTGGAAAAAATACCCAAAGAAGAAACCTTGATTGTTTATTGTCATCACGGGATGCGTAGCCTCAAGGCAGTTGAATATTTAAAAGCAAAAGGATTTGATAATGTGGTTAATCTTGCCGGAGGTATTCACGAATGGTCCACAAAAATTGACCCAACTATACCCACCTATTAAAATCAATCATCGCTGTACGATTTCTCGTACGGATTAAAAGACTTTATTTGTTCAACTATTGGAAAATAATAGTATTTTTTGACTTCTTCACTTTCATTATCAAATTCACCACCTTCTACTGAATCAACTTGCATCGACATTTCAACTTTTGGAAAAATATCTGCCTCAATGAAATTGACCCTCTCCTTATTGAAATTGCCAACGGCTCTTTGCTCTAATTCATCCAATTTCACTATATTCACCTTAACCAAATCATCTTTTAAAATAATCGGCATCTTGTTTCCATCACTTAAAGAATGGGAAACACCTCTTTGGTCAGTAAATATAAGCGAGCCCAAATAACAACTAATCATAGCATTCCTTTGAGTGCTAACCTTTGCATCCTCTAGCTTTAGAGAAAAAATGCCCCCATAAGAAATAACTTTTCCTAAAGGAGTTTCAACAAGGATGTAAGAATCATTTTTCAAACCTTCTGCATTTATAAAAAGCAGCCCTTTATCAAAATACAGTATTGTGCGAGTTAATTCATAAAGTGATTCGTCCTTGAGTTCAGACTCTAGCCAACTGTGATCGAATGCTTCGATAGCCAATTTGCCAGGACCTTCCCATTTCCCAAGGATTCCAGTACTCGACTTAAAAAAAAGATTTGCTGTATCAAGAGCAGAAAATTTTGCTAATTGGGAAAATTCTAAAGGGAGCTTTTCTTTGGGTATCTCTGTGGCTAATTCTCCATATTTAGCAAATTGAATACCTGAATCCATTTGGTCAATTTGATACAGCCCGCGCTGCCATTTGAACGAATAAGCAAGGCTAGAAAGGCAAATAAAAACAAGTAATAATAAATAATTCCGTAACATAAACAATCTCTCTAAAGCTGCAATTTTTGATATAATGCCAGTGCTTCCTGATTTGTGGGAGCAATAACTAAGGCTTTTTCAATGTATTCCTTAGCCTCCGCTAAACGATCTTGAAAATGCATTAAAAAAGATCCCATGTAAAAATTTGTCTCAAAGTTATTAGGAGCTAATCGAATTGAACGATTGAATGACTTTTCCGCATCTTCTAAATCACCATAAAGCGTTAAACTGATGCCATGACGCATCCACGCTTGCCAATAATTTTTTTTACGATCTAAAACAAATTTTGAAGCCTCATGCATTTGTTCAGGATAATGTTTAAAGCGGATTGAGTTTTTATTATAAAGGGCATTCAAAACTTCATTTTTCAACAACCAAGCATCTAAGTTGTCTCTATTTTCTTTAATCGAATCTTCTACTAAATAAAGAACATTCAATAAATCCTCATCCTGAAAATTATCGGATGTTTCCAAAATAGTTTGAAAATCAAAAAAAGCATTTTTGTAAATGTCATGGGACTTTAATACCTTGTAGCCATCGTAAGAAAAAAGAACACCCAACAAGCAAGCAAATCCAAAATAATAACGTGCACTTTTGCTATTTTTTCGAATAACAAAATTTTTAAACACTGAATATTCACTTGTAGTAATTTTGAGGGCATACGGATCAATTTGTAAATTTAAAATAGCGATTAACACCATAAAAAAACAAACAAAAAAAGGTACAATTATAACAGAATGAAAAAGACTGATTAATGAAAATGTTACTAAAGTTGATATAATTATGGAAAATAGAAATCGCTCTAAAGGAACACGAGGCCTACTGTCTATTATTTTCATTCTAGGTATTGATTTCAAATATTGATATTTTTCTTTTAATATAGGCAATATAGGTTTCGCCAGTAATAGTATGCCAAGAACACCAAGCTCCGATAGAAGTAATAAATAAAAATTACTTGGGTTAGAGATAACTAAAGGGAAACTGAATGATTTAACTGATGGTAATTTTGCCTCAAATCCACCTAACCCTACTCCTAGCAGAAAATTTTTAAAAAATAAGAAGAAACTAGCGATCCAAGCCTTAAAGAAAAAAGAAATTTCTCCTAAGCTAAATGCCGAAGAAAAATAATCACTAAATGAAGTAAAGGAATAATAAAAAGCTAAATAAGTCATGCAGGTAACAACTAAAACTGTAAGCAAAAACTTAATTCGTGTAGCTTTTTTATAAAAAGCAAAATAGCTACAACAAATACATGCGAGGGAGTACATTAAAAACCCTTGCAAATTATTTGCCATTACCAAGCTTACGAACAAAAGCAAAACAAGTGACAGCAGGACAAAGCGTTTTACTTTTTCCCAATAGCGAAAAAATATCGCCGGAACAATACCTGCAATAACAATGCTATTCAAAAAAGTATATGAGTTAGATTCAAAAAATATACCTGAAACTATTTTTTTTATCCCTAATTCACTTAAGCTTTTCCCATGAAAAAATTGATCGAGCCCAAGATAAATATGAGCCATTAAAGAAATAGATAGCCCAACAAAAATAATCCCCAGCTGCTTTAAATTTTTAACATGGTTTGCAAGAATCCATAAGACAATAAAGGCTTCAAAAAAATAAATTAAATATATTTGTCCGATCCAAGGTACTGGCGAAATAAAATTCACACTGACCAATGCCCAAATCAAAAATGGCAAAAATTTAAAAGGTATTGCGCTTAGCCTATAATCCTCTTCCCTCCTTTTACTTTTATCCCTCAAATAAACATAAAAGCCATGTAGCAAAATTAAGATACCAAAAAGAGGAACGATAAAAGCATGGTTTCCTGGATCAACCCCTCCGTTAATTAATAAAAGTAGCGACAAGGTTAATGACAAAATAAAAAGAATAACCTTCTCAACAAAGCCTGTGAGTGACCGTACTTTCTTAGATAGAAATATAAATATCTGCTTAGGGTTAGATAACATCTTTTAATAAAATAGGATTGCCTGATAAATTTACAAATTTAAGTTAGATAAACTACAAGATAAATAAACTCCCAAAATACATTTTCTTTTCTTATGAAAGTTTTTATTTTAACTACTGGATTTCTGACTTTTTTCTCTGTGCTAGGATTAAAACTCTTTTTTGCATTTTCGCCAGCACCCCCCATTTCTTTAGATCAATCCCTTTCTAATATTATCCCCAAAGAAATAAATGGCTGGTCCTATACTGATTTTGATCTAGCTAATTCTGAAGAATCCAGTGATCGCATTGCTTCCTTTCTCAATTTTGACGACTCCTTATACCGTGTTTACGTAAAAGGGAATGTTCGTGTAGGGGTTTATATTGCTTACTGGACTCCGGGAAAAGTATCCTATCGTTGGGCCGGAGCGCACACGCCAGATACTTGCTGGGTCGTTAACGGTTGGACTCGCCTAGATCGAAAATACTCTATTCCTTTTAAAGTTAACGAATTTAAACTTAAAAATGCAGAATTTGGCATTTACAAAAAAGACCGAACTATAGAAAACGTTTACTTTTGGCACTTAGTCGGTGGAGAACCATTCGGATATGCACAAAAAGAAATCCCTAATATCTTTGGGGCATTAATTGATATCCAAAAATACGGACTTAATCTGAGGCAAGAACAATTCTTTATAAGACTTTCCAGTAACGAAAATCTGGAATCCCTACAAAAACTAGAAGGATTTGATGAAATTATTGGAGGATTAAGCCAATTACCTTTATCTTCAAAAGAGATTACTCTATTAAATTAAGTATATTGAATCCGCTGCCCTAGAAAATAGGTCTTGCAGGATTTCCAAAAACTGAAGTTTTAGGAGCGACATCTCGGATGACCACAGATCCCGCACCAATAATGCTTGATGAGCCAATTGTTTTAGACGGGATAATTCTAGCGCCGCTACCTAAAAATACTGACTCCCCTACTTCAACAAAACCAGTAATATCACATTGGGCACTGAGCGTAGACCAGTCTCCCACTTTAGAATCATGTCCGAGAGTTGTTGATAAATTAATCATAACAAAATTACCCACTTCAACATCGCAAGTGATGACAACATTCGGGCAAATAACCGACCCTCTACCAACCTTTGAACTTCTGCCCAATTTAGCCGAAGGGTGGATTAAGCTAATAAATTTACCTCCTTTGTCTATAAGTGACTGGCAAATTTCTTTTTTGATTGAGGGGTTTCCAATCCCGCAAATCAAGCAATCATTTTTGTCTGCTTTATAATCAGATATTTTATTAACTACTTTAGCTTCAATCGAAAATCCATCAAGTGCTTGTAAATTGTCATCAAGAAACCCAGCAAACGAATACTCTTCAATGAAGTCGTAAGTTTCGATCATCCAATCAAAAACTTCACGACCAAAGCCTCCTGCACCAACAATGTAAATCTGTTTCATAAGCTATACTTTTGATTGAATTAGATCAAAAAGCGACTGAACTGTATCACAAGATTCTATCTCAGTTTTTTTTAATAATACGCCATATTCTAAATCAATCGTATCCGTTAAAGTTAATATGGCTAAAGAATCCCACTCTTTTAATCCCTTGAATGCAGTCGTTCCAGTCAATGAACCTGTCTCCAAGCCATCCAAAGACTCTTCAAACTGCTGAATAAATCTATTAAATTCCATATACTTTAAATAAAAGGATTTCTCTGATACACAAGCTGAGAATATTTTGCATACTCACGATTTATAGACCCTCCATTCAAGACAGTCCAAATTAGAAACGGTCAATAAACAGTTCCCCCAAGACAAGCCGACGCCAAAACCAGAAAGAACAACTTGATGCGAAGACTTGCCTCCACTCTCACCAGTCAATGGGCCTGCCAATTCATAAGAAAGAGCACCAGGGATAGAAGCCGAACTGACATTGCCAAAAGCTCCAAATGATTCCACTGGGAAACGTCCAAGATCTACCTTCAAACGCTTGCCAATGTTATGCACCATATAACGATTCGCTTGATGTAAGACAAAGTAATCCACTGAATCCTTTGAAACATCTGCGTAATCGAGCAAAGCTTCTATCTCTCGAGGAACCACTTCTATTGAAAAATTAAAAACTTCAGAGCCATCCATAAATAAATTTTCTTTTGTACGAATATTTCCGTCATCATCTGAATATTCTTCAGCTGTCTCATTTGAAAATGGCAAGCGGGCCCCTCCAGCAGGAACGATTAAAGAATCTGAACCTCGACCATCTGTCCCTAAACGAAACCAAGACACGCCTGCACCCATTCGTTTTTCGACCATTGTTGCACTTCCCGCATCACCAAACAAGGATGCGGTCGCACGATCTTTAGGATGCACTAATCGACTGAGAGTATCCCCTGCTAAGACTAAAACTCTCTGCGATGAACCATTTGAAATAATTGAATAAGCTAACCAAAGCGCGTAAACAAATCCCGAACACCCCAACCCTACGTCTAAAGCGGCACAATCTGTGCCACACTTTAATCGACCATGCAATAGAGTCGCATTACTCGGTTGCGAATGATCAGGCGTTTGTGTCACATATAAAATTCCATCCAAGTCACTAGGATCTATATTTAATTGATCTAAAAGGATTTGCGCTGCTTGTGTGCACAAATCTAAGTTAGTTAGCTCATTTGATGCGAATCGTCTCTCATTGATTCCAAGCGTCTTTTTTAAACGCTCGATTTGTCGAATATTTCCTCCATATAAATCCACATCTTCTTCAATGGAACGGATTTTCGGTGGTACTACTGTAACTGAACCAGTCAAACTGACATCCACGAATTGATTTGCAGGCATAGCTCTAAGTTGACACTAATCGTATTAAAGTAAATATTGTTTTAATCAAAAAAACATACTTTAATTTAAATTATCAAAAAACAAACAAAGTCATTGCACCCAAACAAAAAACTTTAAAGATACTACATTTTTAATCAACGAAAGGACTATTTTGGATCTTAAAACAATCAAACAAGTAATCGATTTAATGAAACGCTCCGAGCTCTCAGAGTTCGAATTCGAGGAGGACGGGTTTAAGCTACGCCTTAGCAGAGAATCAAATAACTCTGTAGCACCTATCATTCAAAGCGTTGCACCAGTCAACCCAGTGGCAGCCACTCCAGCTACTCCTGCTCCAGCATCCTCTGCTGAAAAAGAAAAAGCTGAAGACCCTAATGTTGAAACCATTAAATCCCCTATGGTCGGTACTTTTTATCGTGCCCCTTCTCCAGATAGTGCAAACTTTACTGATGTAGGTAAAAAAGTCGATGTCGACTCGATCGTCTGTATTATAGAAGCAATGAAAGTGATGAATGAGATTCAGGCTGAAGTTAAAGGGACTATTACAGAAATCTTAGTTGAAGATGGAGATGCCATAGAGTTTGGTCAGCCATTATTTAAATACAAAAAAGCGTAATCGCATTCGATGATAAAAAAAGTTCTTATCGCAAATCGAGGAGAGATTGCTCTCCGTATTGTTCGAGCCTGTAATGAATTAGGGATCAAAACCCTAGCCGTTTATTCAGAAGCCGATGAACAGTCCTTGCACGTTCAATTAGCGGATGAAGCAATATGCATTGGTCCTGCCGTAAGTAGCCAAAGTTACCTAAAGGCCGATCGCATTATTGCAGCAGCAGAGATAGCAAATGTAGATGCGATTCACCCTGGTTACGGATTTTTAGCAGAAAATGCTGATTTCGCTGAACAATGTTCAGACTGTAAAATTAAATTTATTGGGCCTTCCTCTGATGCCATCGTCAACTTTGGGGATAAGGCTAAAGCAAGAGAAATGGCATCTAAGGCTAAAGTACCGGTAATTCCTGGTAGTGAAGGGATAGTCGATAATGAAAAAAAAGCACTGAGCGTAGCTAAAAAGATTGGCTTTCCGGTCATTATTAAAGCCGTAGCTGGTGGTGGAGGTAAAGGAATGCGTGCTGCTCACAATGCCGTAGCCTTTGCTAAAGAATATAATAGTGCGCGTAACGAAGCCGAAAAAGCCTTTGGAAATGGAGATGTCTATATCGAAAAATTTCTTGAAGCACCAAGGCATATTGAAATCCAAGTCTTAGGCGACCAATACGGAAATGTTATACACTTAGGGGAACGTGACTGCTCAGTCCAGCGCCGTCACCAAAAATTAATTGAAGAAGCCCCTTCCCCTTTTATATCGGATGACACACGAAAAAAAATGGGGCGTGATGCTGTTAAATTAGCTAAGTCCGTAAAATATGAAGGAGCTGGTACTGTAGAATTTTTGGTCGATGATGAGCAAAACTATTACTTCATTGAAATGAACACTCGTATTCAAGTTGAACACGGAGTCACTGAAGAGGTCACTGGCGTTGATTTAGTGAAAGAGCAACTGCTTATTGCTAGTGGTGAAAAATTAAACTACGAACAAAAAGATATTAAATTCACTCGCCATGCAATTGAGTGTCGTGTCTGCGCCGAAGATCCTTCGAGAAACTTTGCACCCTGCCCTGGTGAAATTAGTGTTTATTATTCTCCCGGAGGTCATGGCGTAAGAATCGACTCTCACGTTTACGGTGGTTATACAATTCCTCCACACTATGATAGTATGATTTCAAAAGTGATCACCTATGGACGCAACCGAGAGCTAGCATTAGATCGCATGGATCGAGCACTCAAAGAATATATTATCCGAGGAATCGCTTCTAATATATCATTTTCACGTGCAATAATTAAAGACCCTACATTCCGTTCAGGTAAAGCAACCACTAAATATATTGAAGAATTTTTAAAACGAGCACCTAAGAATCTTTACAGCTAGGATTTAACGCTTTATATTAACTAACATGAACAACGAAAATTCAGAAACAAATGTCCCTCTCGTTTCCGAAGAAACAAATACCTTAGGCGATATCCAAATTAATTTCAATGTGGTCGCTAATATCGTTCGAATTGCTGCCCTTGAAGTACCAGGGGTTGCTACAGTTGGTGGCGGATTAGTAGACGGTATTGCAGATATGTTTCCTCAGAAAAAATTTGATCGTGGAGTACGCGTCAAAGCTGACGAAGTAGGCGACTATATTATAGATATAAAAGTCATACTTAAGTTTGGGGTTGAACTCGCCCATGTTGCAGAACAAGCACAACATAGAATAATTGAGCAAGTGGAGAAAATGACCAGTCGCTCAGTTTCTCGAGTCAATGTCATTGTTGATGGTGTAAAAACCACAGAACAAACTCAAAATGATGACTGGGATGAGGAAACTCATACCGACTAATCCATATAGTTTAGAGGTTTGATGTTAACTCAACAACTTCTATTCAAGTGCATTTAATGCTATGACCTTGATCGATACACTTTTAAATTTATTAAAAGAAATAGGCATTACAAATGCGTTAGTAGCCTATTTAATCTTAGGGGTCTGCGCATTTATTATACTGCTCATTGTTTTGAATTGGTTCACTTCTTTGTTCAAAAGCCCACGGCTCATAGCTTATAAAACAGAAAAAGGAATCGTACAAGTTAACAGCGGTGCTATTTCTGATTTAGTGCAGTCTATTTGCAAAAAAGAGAGGCATATTTCCCAGTTAAGAACCAAAATTGTTTCTAAACGAAAAAAACTCAATATACAGATTCGTTTACGAATTGAGAGTGGTAGCCATTTGAAAAGCATTGAGGAATCTCTGCAAAGTGATATCAGAGAAGCACTTCATGAAAGTTTAGGCATTGAAAATATTGGCTACATAGACATTATTGCTACTGGAATTAAAGATTCTAAAAATATTCAGCCTAGCTCCGAAAGCTTTGATTGAATCCCGACTAAATAGATAGCGAAGAAAATGAAACGACACGTTGGGCTATTAGTCATTTTATGTATATTGCTGTCAGCTTGCTCTGATACTTTTATTTACCAAAAGAGCCTAAGTCAATTTTCAGAACGTTTCGCAAAAGCTAATTCCGATGAAGATATGGATGCGATGCTTAGCTTGTATGCCACAGGAGGCCTAGAAGAAACAGATTTAGCTATTCTAGAAACTGCATTGAGCTTTGAGATTGGCCTCCCTATACAATCTATAAGTTTTCAAGAACTTTCAGGTGCCCCAGAAGAATCTATTGCCTACGAACATGAAGGGATTGAATATAAGGCAAGCTTGGCTCCGAAATTACGAATGCTTGTTGAATACGCAGATGAAGGCCAGCTTAGGTCTAAATTCAGCATTGGGCGAAATCCTAAAAAAGAATGGAAAATCATCACTGCCATTCCAAAAAATAAAAATTAAAATTAGAACGGTTCACCCAGTTGACAAAATATAAATATTTTGCACACTAGTGGTTATGAAAGTTATTGCATATTTAAAACCAACTTGCGGATGGAGCATGGGCGTTCGTGCTATAATGAAAAAATATAATTTAAGCTACGAAGATAGGGATATTATCAACCAACCAGATCAATATGCAGAAATGGTAGAAAAATCAGGACAAGCACTTTCACCTTGTGTTGAGATAGATGGTGTAATGCTTGCTGATGTCAGTGGTGAGGAAGTTGAGAACTATCTTCTCAGCAATGCGCTAGTCAAAACCAATAATGAAATCCCGGATGCACCGATTGATGCTCCGTGTACTGACGAAGAACATGAAGCGATGCGAACCAAAACTATCCGATTTTTTTAACTTTGACTCATATTGATCCCTTTAAACCGAGTCTTTACTCGGTTTTTTTAACTTATTTTTTAATTTATCACTCATTTTCTCATAGACATTCATTTTCTTTAAATTAAATTTCAAACTCTTTTGATTCTTCAATAAATTTGATTATATAAAGAACTAATAGTAACTCACACGCACATTTAGATTACAATCGATGCCAAATAGATACAGTAGACCAAAAAAACAAGGGCTTTATGACCCTCAATTTGAACATGAAAATTGTGGAATAGGACTCATTGTTGATATGAAAGGACGCAAGTCCCATAGCATTATTCAAGACGCTCTCGCCATTTGTGTGAATCTTGATCACCGAGGCGGATGTGGCTGTGATCCAATTACTGGAGATGGTGCTGGTCTATTTATCCAATTGCCACACTCATTTTTCAAAAAAGTATGTCCAAGTGAATGTGGTTTTGAAGTTCCTGAAGAAGGTGATTACGGCGTGGGCTTTGTTTATTTATCCCAAGATGACGCAACTCGCAAAAAAGAAGAAGCGACTGTAAGTTCAATAATTGAAGAAGAAGGCATGAAGCTTTTGGGCTGGCGCGATGTACCTGTAAGAAGTGAAATTCTCGGGAAAGCATCTTCTGAATGTGAGCCTGTCATGCGTCAATTTTTCATTCAGCGTAATGAATCAGTAGAACGTGGCCTCGCTTTTGAAAGAAAGCTCTACATTATTCGCCGATTAAGTACTTATAAATTACGCTACGCGGAAAATGCCGATGACTCCGATTTTTACATCAGTTCTTTGTCCAGTAGAACAATGACCTACAAGGGTATGCTCACGACAGGGCAACTAGAGCATTATTTCCCTGATCTCTCTCATGAGTCCATGGAATCAGCCCTAGCACTTACTCACTCTAGATTTTCGACCAATACATTTCCAAGTTGGCCACGAGCACAACCCTTTCGATACATTTGCCACAATGGCGAAATCAATACCGTAAGAGGAAACGAAAATTGGCTCTACGCTCGTCAAATGCAATTAGCCGGTGACGTCTTTGGTGAAGACTTAAAGAAAATTTTACCGATTATTCGTGAAGATGGATCTGATTCTCAGAAATTTGATAACTGCCTAGAATTTTTGGTGTTATCAGGACGTAGCCTTGCACAAGCTATGATGATGATGGTACCTGAACCATGGGAACGCCACAAAAACATGCCTGATTACAAGCGGGACTTCTACGAATATCATGCATGCTTAATGGAACCATGGGACGGCCCTGCGTCTATGGCAATCTCCGATGGTATTCAAGTCGGCGCAACTTTGGACCGAAATGGATTAAGACCTTCTCGCTATTATGTCACTTCTGACGATAAAGTTATTCTAGCCTCTGAAGTAGGTGTTGTTGGAAATATCGACCCTAAAACAGTAATTAAAAAAGGTCGATTAGAGCCAGGAAGAATGTTCTTAATCGACATGGAAGAAGGTCGAATTATCAATGATTCAGAATTAAAAGAAGCGATTGCTAAAGAAGAGCCCTATGGAGAATGGCTCAAAGAAAATCGCATCAATCTAAGTGATCTTCCTGCTGCTACCTCAGAATTTGAGGACGACTATGAAAACATTGAAGATAGACAGAAAGCCTTTGGATTCACTTTTGAAGATATCCGCTTTCTAGTTTCTCCAAGTGCGAAAACTGGCAAACAGCCACTCGGATCTATGGGTAACGATGCCCCGCTAGCCGTTCTTTCTGATCAGCCACAGCTGATCTATAATTATTTCAAACAACTTTTCGCACAAGTGACCAATCCTCCGATTGACCCAATCCGAGAAGAATTAGTTACTGCAAGTATTTCTTTCTTAGGCTCAGAGGGCGACTTAACGAATCCTAATGCAGACTCTTGTCGAATGATCAAGCTCGAGTCTCCATTAATAGACAGTGCTCAGCTAGCACAAATCAAAGCCGTTAAAGAAAGTGGATTCCAAGTCAATTCACTACCAATTACATTTTCTGTATCCGATTCCGACGCAATCGATGAAGAGTCGCTCAAGAATGCACTCAATAATTTATTCGCATCAGCCGATAAAGCTATTGAAAATGGTGACAATTTATTAGTTCTTTCCGATCGTGATGTTTCGCCAAGCAAAGCACCGATCCCGACACTGCTTGCAGTATCTGGATTACACCACCATCTCATCCGTCAAGGAACTCGCACCAAGGTATCGCTAATTGTTGAATCCGCAGAACCGAGAGAGGTGCACCACTACGCCTTGCTGATTGGTTACGGTGCTGATGTCATTAACCCCTATCTTGCACTCGAATCCGTTCGATATGCGATCGCTAAAGGTGACCTAGATATGGATGCTGATACTGCTTGCTATAATTTCCTCAAAGCAAACCTAAATGGCGTTATTAAAACCATGTCTAAAATGGGCATCTCAACCATTGCTTCCTACCGAGGTGCACAGATCTTTGAAGCGATCGGGCTCAACCAGAGTTTAGTTGATACCTATTTCACTAAGACAGCATCTCGTGTTGAAGGGATTGGACTTGATGGAATTTCCAAAGATATCAAAACACGTCACTTGAAAGCCTATGCAAAAAGAGACGATAACCGAAATGAAGCACTAGACCCAGGGGGAATTTATCAATGGCGTTCTGGTGGAGAGAAGCATCTTCTCAACCCAGTAACGATTCATAAATTACAGAAAGCGACTCGCCTTGGAGACTACGCAATCTATAAGGAATATTCTGAAGTCATTAACAACCAATCTAAAGAGCTCTATACGCTAAGAGGGTTGATGGAATTTAAATTTGATGAATCTAAATCGATTCCAATTGAAGAAGTGGAACCAGCTGAAGCGATTGTAAAACGCTTCAAAACAGGAGCGATGTCTTATGGGTCGATCTCAAAAGAAGCGCATGAAACACTCGCTATCGCAATGAATCGTATTGGCGGAAAATCCAATACAGGTGAAGGTGGAGAAGAAATTGAGCGTTTCACTCCAGACGAAAATGGCGATAGCCGCCGTTCTGCGATCAAGCAAGTGGCTTCAGGTCGTTTCGGTGTGACTAGTTATTACTTGGCTAATTCAGATGAAATCCAAATCAAGATTGTTCAAGGAGCTAAGCCAGGTGAAGGCGGTGAGCTACCTGGACATAAGGTCTTACCTCAAATTGCAAAAACACGAGGCACCACTCCAGGTGTTGGATTGATCTCCCCTCCTCCTCATCACGATATTTATTCAATCGAAGATTTGGCTGAGTTGATTCATGATCTCAAGAATTCAAACCATCACGCACGCATCAATGTTAAACTAGTATCTGAAGTAGGCGTTGGAACGATTGCTGCTGGTGTTGCCAAAGCAAAAGCGGATGTCATCCTAGTCTCTGGCTACGATGGCGGTACAGGTGCCTCACCACGTTCTTCCATTCAGCACGCGGGTGCACCATGGGAACTTGGTGTAGCGGAAACAAATCAAACATTACTTTTGAATGATCTTCGCTCTCGTGTGGTTGTTGAAACGGACGGCCAATTGAAAACAGGTCGTGATGTTGCCATCGCCTGTCTATTAGGTGCAGAAGAATTTGGATTTGCGACTGCACCTCTCGTCACACTTGGTTGTTTGATGATGCGTGTTTGCCACTTGAATACTTGCCCTGTTGGGGTCGCTACTCAAAATCCTGAATTGAGAAAGAAATTCATGGGTGGCGCTGATGCGGTTGTTCACTTTATGAATTATGTCGCAGAAGAGGTACGAGAAATCATGGCGAAACTCGGTTACCGCTCGATTAATGAAATGGTCGGAAATGTTGATAAACTAGAACTTCGTAATGCGATTGACCATTGGAAAGCTAAAGGACTCGATTACAGTAAGATTCTTTATCGCCCTGACGTAAGTCCTGAAGTTGGCACATATTGCCAAATGAAACAAGACCACCTTCTCGACAAATGTCTCGATGTGACTAAAATTTTAGATTTAGCCAAACCAGCACTTGAAGACGGAACACCCGTTGAAATCAATTTACCTGTGATCAATACCGATCGTGTAGTTGGTACAATGACGGGTGCAGAAGTGAGTCGCAAATACGGACTCGAAGCATTGCCAGAGGATACAATTAAAATCAATCTCACTGGCTCTGCTGGTCAAAGCTTAGGAGCTTTCTGTCCTAAAGGCATGACCTTTACGGTCATTGGTGATACAAATGACTACTTGGGCAAGGGTCTATCGGGAGGAAAAATCATTGTTCGCCCTGATGATGAATCACCTTTTGTCGCTCATGAGAATATCATCACTGGTAATGTTTGTTTCTACGGAGCTACTAATGGCGAAGCCTTTATTGCAGGTATGGCAGGTGAACGCTTCTGTGTAAGAAATTCTGGAGTGAAAGCTGTCGTTGAAGGCATTGGCGATCACGGATTAGAGTACATGACTGGCGGTCTTGTTATCAATCTTGGTTCAACTGGAAGAAATGTTGCTGCTGGTATGTCTGGCGGTGTTGCCTATTTCTATGATGAAAAAGACGAGCTAGTTCGTCATTCACTTAATCCTGCAATGGTCAATGTTTATCAGTTAATTGAATGTGGAGACGAAGAAATCAATTCCGTTAAATCACGCATTGAAAAACATGTAGCACTCTCCGGTTCAAAACGCGGACAATCGATACTCGATAATTGGGAATCTGCGTCGGCTAAATTCATGAAGATTATGCCGCAGGATTATGAACGAGTTTTAGAAGCACAAGAACGTGCCAAAGAACGAGGACTCAAAGGGGATGATGCGATTCTCGCAGCATTTGAAGAAAACGTCAAAGCAGGTCACTAATTTTTTTAAAGGAGATAATATTATGGGAAAACCAACAGGATTTTTAGAAGTCAACAGAAAGACCATTCCAAATCGCACACCTAAAGAGCGACTTAAAGACTGGAATGAGATTCATAAGCATTTTGAAATCGAAAAGATTCAAGAACAAGGATCACGTTGTATGGACTGCGGGACTCCTTATTGCCACACAGGCATGACCTTGAGCAATATGGCGAGTGGCTGCCCTATTAATAATCTAATTCCTGAATTTAATGACTTGGTTTACAAAGGCCGATGGGAAGAAGCTTATTTACGACTTAGCAAAACAAATAATTTTCCTGAATTTACTGGACGAGTCTGCCCTGCACCTTGTGAAGGCTCTTGTGTACTTGGTATTATTGAACCACCAGTAACCATTAAAAATATCGAATGTTCGATTATCGATAAGGCATGGGAATCTGGATGGGTCACTCCGAACATTCCTACAAATCGTACGGGCAAAAAAGTAGCTGTTGTAGGCTCAGGCCCTGCTGGACTCGCTGCTGCCGACCAACTCAATAAGGCAGGTCACCTTGTAACGGTTTATGAACGTGCTGATCGACCTGGTGGATTACTTATGTACGGCATCCCCAATATGAAGCTAGAAAAAGATACGGTAATGCGTCGTGTTCATTTAATGGAAGACGAAGGCATCACCTTCAAATGTAGCGTAGAGATCGGAAAAGATATTTCATCCAAAGATCTTCTTAATGATTTTGACTCAGTGATTCTTTGTTGCGGTGCGACTAAACCAAGAGACCTGCCAATTGAAGGTAGAGAACTTAAAAATATTCGCTATGCTATGGAATTCCTCGGTCCTAATACAAAAGAAATTTGGGACATCAAAGAAGGTAAAGCAGAACAATTTTCCGAATTAGCTAAAGGTAAACACGTCGTCATTATTGGCGGAGGTGATACCGGGACTGATTGCGTAGGAACTTCACTCCGACACGGATGCGAGCAAGTCAGCCAATTAGAAATCATGCCAAAGCCTCCCGAAGAGAGAGCGGCAAACAACCCATGGCCCGAATGGCCAAAAGTCTACAAAATGGACTATGGCCAAGAAGAAGCTGCTGCTGTTCAAGG
>CENJ01072970.1_pt1 | contig 19832 bp, 19 predicted proteins | sample 356161 | NCBI WGS metagenome assembly CENJ01 (sample SAMEA2619531, study PRJEB7988) | marine metagenome | biome: marine biome (ENVO:00000447); feature: surface water layer (ENVO:00002042); material: "saline water (ENVO:00002010), including plankton (ENVO:xxxxxxxx)" | depth 5 m
CGGTTTAAAAAGTAATAAATCCCCACCATGATGATTATAGATAAAAATGCGTAGCCTGCATCCATTTTGAACATTAGCCAAATGCACATAACTGTTCCAATTAAAGAGATATACCACTTGCTTTTAAATGCAGGACGATAGCCTGGGTTAGCAGCGAAATTTTCTAAAAGACTTATTAGATTTAATGCCCCATAGGTAACCATGAAAAACATCGAAATAATTTTTGCTACTACATCAACATCACCTAGAAAAACAAAAACAAATGCAATAGCACTTGTTACAATAGCTGCGTGGGTTGGTTCATTGTTGTCTTTTTTTATAAATGCCAGCCAGCGATTTAAGCGAGGCGAGGGGATGATTCGATCAGCTGCTATGGCGTTTAATGTTCTTGGTGCGACCATGACACTTCCGAGCGCAGAGCTTATGGTTGAAGCGGCTAATCCAATGGGTATCATAATGTAGCCAATTAAGGCGATGTCACCCATGATCAATTGATTATCAGGAGACATCAAGACTTCTGAAGAGGCTGAATTGCCAATTTTAAGGGTAATAAACAAGTAAATGATCATTCCAATAACAGTGGCCATAATAGTTCCTAAAGGAATAGATCTTTTTGGATCTTTTAAATCACCTGATAAGCCTACACCTGCTGTCATGCCTGTAAATGCGGGAAAAATAATGGCAAAAACTTTAAAGAAATTATCATTTTGAAGCACTTTAAAAGGCACATGGCCTGTGTGTATGGAAGTTCCCATAAAAAATAAAACCAAAACCAATGCCAATATACCAACTACTATGTAAAGAAGTCCCATGCCGAAGTTGGCACCTTTTGTGATCATAAGTAGGGCCAAAAGCAAGGTCACAACGATGCCTATCAGCTTTTTTGTGCTTCCAATGTGAATCCACAATCCATACTGTTCGTTCACAAAATCCATTAAAGGTGCGAAGCTTTCTGCAAATGCAATGATGTAGAAAGCTACACTGACTGCCTGAGATAGGTAAAGCGCTATCCCAACTGCTGCACCAATACTTAAACCAAAACTTCTTGAGATTACGAAGTACTCTCCGCCACCCTCTACTTTTTGATTGGTTGCAATTTCAGCAAGCGATAAGGCCGTTGGGATGGTAACAAGATGCCCAATTAATACAATGAGCATTGTACCCAAAATGCCTACTGCGCCCACCGCATAGCCAAATCGTAGAAACATGATAGCACCTAAAATGGTGCTAATGGCTGTTAGGAAAACTGGTGCAGTTCCAAATTTTCCTTTATTGTTTAACCCATTTGCCATTCACTCGCAAAGTAAATTATTTTCTTTTAGCTTTTGTCTTTCTTTTATTGTTATATTAAATAATAATTTTATGATAATTAAAATATCTAAAAATGAAAAATGTAGATAGAATAATTGTCCACATGGACTTAGATACTTTTTTTGTTTCAGTAGAGCGGCTTATAGATAGTAGGTTGAAGAACAAACCAGTTTTGGTAGGAGGGACTTCAGAAAGAGGCGTAGTGGCTTCTTGTAGTTACGAAACTCGAAAAATGGGTGTAAGTTCTGGAATGAGTATGAAAATGGCCAAACAGCTCTGCCCTGAAGCCATTGTAGTGCGCGGAGACTCTGCGAAATACAGCTACTATTCAAAAATTATTTCAGAAATGGTAAAAGAGCAGGTTCCTTTGTTTGAAAAAACATCAATAGACGAATTTTATGTAGACCTATCAGGTATGGATCATTTTTTTGGTTCGTATAAATTGGCTTCTGAATTAAGAACCAAAATTATTAGAGAAACCTCTCTACCTATATCATTTGGGATGTCGATCAACAAAACTGTGGCCAAAATAGCTACTGGTGAAGCAAAACCAAATAATCAAATTGATGTAAAAAAGGGACAAGAAAAAACATTTATAGCCCCCATGCTCGTCCAAAAAATACCTATGATAGGTGAAAAAACTGCTTATAACCTAAATAGAATGGGTGTGAAGTACATCAAAACTTTACAAGAAATGCCTATGAAAATGATGGAAAATGCCTTTGGTAAACAGGGTATTGTTATGTGGCAAAAAGCCAATGCCATTGACAATAGTCCCGTTGTCCCTCATTACGAAAGAAAAAGTATTTCTACTGAGCGTACGTTTGAACGGGATAGTATCGATGTAAAAATGATTAAAAATCAATTACGGGCCATGGTAGAGCAACTTTGTTTTGAACTTCGACGAGGGGATAAACTTACATCTTGCGTAACGGTAAAGATTCGCTACGCAGATTTTCAAACATATAGCAAGCAAAAATATATTCCTTATAGTGCTTCTGACCATACTTTAACACAATATGTAATGGATATTTTTGACAAACTCTTTGAGCGTCGTTTGTTGATTCGATTAGTTGGCGTACGTATGAGCCATTTGGTAGGGGGCGGCCATCAAATTAATATGTTTGAAGATAGCGTAGAGTTGCTAAAACTTTATCAGGCGATGGATAAGATGAAAATACGGTTTGGTCAGCATAAGTTGCAAAGGGCCAGTAGTTTACATACCATGTCATTGTCAAGGAGTAACCCTTTTAGTGGAGAACCACCTAGCATACCTGCACACAGGAGGGTCTGATGCAGCACACAAAATAAAGCAATAAAAAACCCGAGTTGCCTCGGGTTTTTGGGTGGCTGACCGGATTCGAACCGGCGACCAATGGCACCACAAACCACTACTCTAACCGACTGAGCTACAGCCACCATTTGATTAGGCGTGCAAAATTAAGCATTTTCGCATTTCCAAATCGTTGGAATTGCAAAATAATACAAAAGGAATTTATTCGAAACTGAATGAAGTAAATACCCTTCAGCTCTTCAATTTAATGCGCTACGGGACGCATTTTTTGTTGTCTTTTATTTTGGCTTGGTTTTGTAACAAAGAGCTTATTGCCGGTTATGAAACAGCACTTTTACTATCTACATTGGTATCGTTCTTTTTTATATCAAGTTTAAATCAAGCCATGGTGTCTTATTTCAAAAAGAATGATCAAACAAAAAAGCTTATTTGGTCTGCATTTGTGGTATTGGTATTGATGACAGGCGTCTCTGTAGTATTGTTTGTTCTTTACCTGTTCTTTTTTTCAAATGCTGAAGAACAAAAAAAAATGATTCGATTTTTACCATTCCTATTCTTTAATATGCTTGGTTATTTTGTTGAATTTTATTTATACATATCAAGCCAAAAGAAGAAAATGCTTCTTTACGGGATGCTAACTTTTCTGTTCTATTTTTCTTTGGTTCTTTTTGGAATGGGGTTGAAGCAAAATTTGGTTTTAACCTTTTCTCTACTTACCTGTTTGGCAATTTGCAAGTGCACTTATATGTTTTTGATTTTGCCAAAGCCCATCAGAATATACAAAGATCATTTTTTTGCTATAATCAAAACAACCTTGCCGATTACAGCCTCTCTGCTTTTAGGTGGTAGCTTGTTGCATATTTTGGGTCTGTATGTAAAACAATCATTTTCTAGTGATGACTTTGTAATATTTAGATATGGTAGTAGAGAGTTCCCGCTCATTCTTATACTAGCAAATAGTTTTAGCATTGCTTATACGGGTATTTTGAGCAAAAATTTAGCTGTGCACAAGGGTGATTTTATTAGGTCATACAAAAGACTACTTTGGCAATGTTTTACAATTGCTATTTTGTTGATGCTGTCCTCAAAATTTTTGTTTTTTACTTTTTACGGCGAATCATTTACCGAGGCTGCTAAAATATTTAACATTTTTTTACTTTTTATACTTAGTCGTCTGCTCTTTCCACAAACTTTTTTGCTTGCAACAAACAATCAAAATTATTTTTATATAAGTTCATCATTAGAACTCTTTTTTGGCCTACTATTTGGGTTTTGGCTTGGAAATATTTACGGTATTGTAGGCATCGCATATGGAGCATTAATTGCTTATTTCATAGAAAAATTTGTTTTGTTATATTTTCTTTCTAAAACGGGTGTTTCTTACCAAAAATGGATGCCTATTGGACATTATTTAATTGGGGCATTTTTGCTAGGAATTTGTTATCTCACTAGCTTGTTTGTTCTATAAGGCCTTAAATCTACCTGGTGAGATCCTCTTCTTCTGGGTTTTTACTGGCTTGTACCGCCAATTGATCACATAGTTCGTTTAATGGGTTTCCTGCGTGCCCTTTAACCCACCTGAACTTTACCTGGAGTTGACGATAAATTTTTAAAAATCGGATCCATAAGTCTGGATTTTTTTTGTCTTTGAAATTCTTTTTTTCCCACGTAAAAAGCCACTTTTTCTCTACTGCATCTACAACATATTTTGAATCGGTGATAACTAAGATTGGTAATTGAGGCGCTTTGACCTCTTCAAGCGCATTAATAATTGCCAGCAGCTCCATTCTATTGTTTGTAGTCCTGAAATACCCTTTTGAAAGCTCCCTCCGGTGTTTGCCATATCGCATAACGATTCCGTATCCGCCAGGTCCAGGATTGCCACTGCAGGCCCCATCTGTATAAATTTCAATTGGCATGGTTCGAGCTTAAAAAATCTGAAACCACAAATGTACTTCCCCCAACAAAAATTAAATCATCTTTGGTTGCTTTTTTTCGGATATAATTATATGCAACATTCACGTTTTCGTGTATTTGAAAGTTTTTATTGAAGTTTAAGTTTAGCTCTTTTATTAGTTGATCTATGGGCAGTTTTCTCATGATTTTGGGTTCGGTAAAATGAAATTCAGCAACCACGTCATTAAATTGATTTAGTATATTTTTCAAGTCCTTTCCAACGATAAATCCCAAAATGAAAAATAACTTTTTGTAGGTCAACTTTTGAATTTCTTTTAGATTTAATTTGAATGCCTGCGCATTGTGCCCGACGTCTAAAATGGTTAAAGGTTTTTCCGTGGCAATTTGAAATCTTCCTTGAATGTTACTCAACTTTTTTACCTGTTTTAGCGCTTCTATATTTTTTATGTGCTTTGTTGGGAGACTATTTTGAGCAAGTTCAACAGCTTTTAAACCCAACCCAATATTTTTTTGTTGAATATCACCAAATAGATCGGTTTGGTAATTGCCATTGTCTGCATAGAAAATTGGTGCATTATTCTGTAATGCAATTTTGTCAAAAATTGCTTTCAACTGTTTTGATTCTTCTCCAAGTACTAGCGGTCTATCCATTTTGATAATTCCTGCTTTTTCAAAGGCAATTTCCTCCAAGGTATCACCCAATAAATCCATATGGTCATAATCGATGGTTGTGATTATTGAGACCAACGGGTCAATAATATTTGTAGAATCTAGGCGTCCACCCAGGCCAGTTTCTATGATGGCTATGTCTACTTTCTTTGATGCAAAGTAGCTGAATGCTATAGCCACTGTAATTTCAAAAAATGAAGGTTCAATTTTGTTGATAATGGGTTTAAGTTTTTGTGTTATCTCAACGATATAATTTTTATCGACTAGCTCTCCATTGATCTTAATTCGTTCTCTAAAATCAATTAGGTGAGGAGAGGTGTAAAGTCCTACTTTATAGCCATTATTTTGATAAATAGCCGATAAAATATGCGCTGTACTTCCCTTGCCATTTGTACCAGCAATATGCATAGAACTGAATTCGCGATGAACATTTCCAAGAAAGGAGCAAAGTTTTTTGATGTTCGTTAAATCTTTTTTGAAAGCACCTCTTCCAATTCTTTGGTAAATTGGCAGTTTGGAATACAAATATTGCAGGGTTTTTGAAAAACTATCCTCTTTTGTACTTGAAGGTAATGGTGCCAAATTGATTGTTTTTACTATCGATTCTTTTGCTAAATTTCCATTTTAAAGCTGCTTTTTCAGCAGCTCTCAACAAACTAGGCGTTGAGCAATACCCTAATGGGGTAGCAACAGCTTTCAAGACATTTCCATCTGCATCTACTTTTACTTCTACTACAACTTTGCAATCCTGACTTAAATTGGTGTTTGGTTCTTCAATATACTTCGGTTTTCTTCCAGCAAGGGTATATCTCCCAGAGCTGTTTCCTGCATTTCCCTGGCCCATACCATCCGGTTTACCACCTACTTCTCCGTTCAATTCTCCTTGATTTCCTGATTTGGTTCCACTCCCAAATCCACTTCCTTGCTTCGGCGCATTGAATAAGCTTCTTTGATTTGGTTTCCTCTCTATTGGTTTTTCAGTTGGTTTTGTTTCTTCAACGGGTGGGCTTGGTCTTTCTTCATTTGTTTTTTTGTCTGAAGCAGTCTGTTGAACTTCAGGAGCCTCCGCATCTTGGCTCAGTGTTTGCACTTCTTCAGTAACAGGATTTTCTTCGAACTCTTCCATGGTTTCTGTTTCAATGGGAACCTCCTCTTGCCCTCCATAGTCTTGCTCTCCTAAGCTTACCGTTACACCACTTTCATCCAAATCTTCTATTTCTTCATTGGCACATCTTGAGAATCCTAGAACAAAAAGAAAAACAAACAAAAGACTGAATATCGTAAATGTGCCAATAGTTGCTTCTGTTTTGTATGTCTCTTTATTTTTCATATTTAGTTCGCTGGATCTAGTGCAAGAACTACTTTGGCTTCTAGTTGGTCAGCAATTCTTACCAATTCCATAACGGCGCCATAATCTATTTCTTCATCACCATGAATGGATACGGTTGCTCCAGGTTTATTTTTTAATACCTCTTTAAGTTCAAAAGGTAAACGTGTCAAAGTGATTTTTCTTTCATCTATCGCATAATTTTTGTCTTTATCTACATAAACACGGACGATTTGCTTAATAATATTTTTTTTAACGCCTTTGGGTAAGGCAATTTTCATGATAGGTTCTCTTACCGTGGTAGAAGTGATTACAAAAAATATGAGCAATAAAAATATGATATCCGTCATGGAGCTCATATTGAACATTGGATCTATTTTGCTTCTTTTTTTAAGCGCCATTTTACTTTGCTGGTTCGTGAAGTATATCTAAAAACTCCATTGATGTTGATTCGAGCTTATAAACTACTCGGTCTATTTTTGCTGTCAATAAGTTGTATGCCACATAGGCTATAATACCTACGATAAGGCCGGCGACAGTGGTAACCATGGCTTCATATATGCCGCCGCTCAATAAGCCAGGTTCTATTCTATCACCCTCTCGACTAAGCACAAAAAAAGTTTTGATCATACCCGTTACGGTGCCTAAGAAGCCAAGCATTGGTGCCGCTCCCGATATTGTTGCCAAAATGGGCAAACTTCTTTCAAGTTTGGTGATTTCTAGATTGCCCGTATTTTCTACCGCTACGCGAATATCTTCAAGTGGTTTTCCAATCCTAGAAAGTCCTTTTGAAATCATTCTACTATAAGGGCTATTATTTGAAGCACACATATTTTGGGCTTCTTGGATATTTCCATTTTGAACCATGGTTTTTATTTGGTTTAAGAAAGTTTTATCACTTTTGCTCGCTTTTCTTATTGTGAAATATCTTTCTAAGGAAATGTATACTGCAATGATACTAAGAAGGGTAATGATGATGACTACAATACCTCCTTTTGTAGCCAAATCAACAACGTCAAGGCCCTCATTTACTGTAATTTCATTTTGTGCGCTGTCCAAAGCGATTTGCAAAAAGATTGGATTCATAAGTTTGTTTGATTTTTTGTTTGATTTTGTTCTTTAAATTTTTTGAGTGCCTCTATTCTAGTTTTTTCTTCTTGCTCATAGGCTTTCGATTCTAAATAAAAATAACCGACAATTAGCGCTAGTAGTAACGTTGAAATGATTAATAATAAAAGTACTTTTATTGGGTTTTTATTTTTGATATTTAATGATTCTTTTTTTGTCTTGACTTTTTGAATACTCTGTTTAATTTCTTCTTTTTTGGTTGTAGAATGATTTGTAATTGATTCTACTCTATTGGATTTTTCTTCATTTAGTTTTTCTTGACTTATTCTTTTCAACTGCACTTCTTGCAAACCAAAATAGGCTGAAGTTTGATTGTGTTCAAACTTGGACGTAAATAGTACTTGATTGTTGTCCTTATTTTCAAAAAGTCCAACTCCTTTTATATGCACTTCCCCTTCAGAACTTAAACGAGCTTTTAACTCTTTTATGAAAGCAAGAATCTCTTTTTGTGCATTTTTTTTATCTAATCTATTTAATTGAATGACTTGGTTTTCAAGTACATCATCCTTTATACTAGGGTTTGAGCTAAAGACAATTTTTTTGTGTTCTGGTTTTGCAGCATCTGTACTTCTTGAAATTTTGGTAGGAGAGGTGATCACCACCAAACGACCGAAGTTCGGGAGAACTATGCTATTTTGCTCTTTTAATGTTGCTGATATAATTTGATCTAAAGTCATCTATATCGAAAGTGAAACGCCTCCCATTACGTTTATGCCAAATCGTGGATGGTTTGCCCAAAATTGATACTTATTGTTTAAAATGTTGTTTCCTTCTAAGAAAAAAGCAAGCGTTTTTTTATGTAAATACTCCAATCCAATACTTAGGTCAAAAAATGCTGGAAGTATGTTTATTTTGTCTAAATCACTTGAATTACTATTGGTTCGCTCGCCCCAAAATAGTCCATCCGCTTTCAATATCATTTTTTTATTCCAAATATATCTTCCGTGCAACTCAAATTCTGTATTGGGCAAATGAAAGGCATCTGCATATTTTTCTAATTTGAAATCGTTTAAACTCAATTGGGCATTTACAAAACCTTTTTGTCGAAATGTGTAGCCAATTTGTGCAACAAAGCCACTTTGGGTAATGTCGTCATATAATACGTCAAAGCCCCTGAAAGCTGTACTATCCGAAATAAATAAAACACGATTGTTTTGAACATTAACATATAGATTTCCAGAATAAGAAAAGTTGTTAAGGCTACCTTTTGCACCTGCTCTAAAATCAAATGCATTAAATGTATTTTTGAGAGAAAAATTTTGATTCAAAAATGGATTTATTTTGGCCAATCCTTCGAAATCATTTTTGATTAGACCTCCATCTATTTCACCAAAAATATGCAATATGTCTGGCGCAAGTTGATAATCTACAAAAGCATATGGATTTACATAAAGATTCTCAGATGTTGTGTCGTCTCCTGTTGGAATACAGACTTTTGCGCCTAAGCTAAGCGTAAGCAGCTTTTTCTTGAAAGTGATTTTGGGGAAGGTGTGAACAAATAGCCGATTAAGACTAAAAGTGTCTTTTGAATATTGGGTAATGTCTAATTGCGAAAGCCAGTCAAAACGAAGATTTCGACCGGACCATTTGATTCCACCATCTAAAGCCAAATCAAATTCAGAAGCACTATCGTTGCCAAAAGAGCTAAGTGCTGAACTCAAAACAAACCCATTCTTATTTTTCTCGCTTATAGAGCTATAACCGACTTGAAGTTCGCTCAAATTGAACGTCCTTTTAAGGTCTTCAATATTTAGTTCTGAGGAGTCCATTTGATAACCATAACGGGTAATTCCTTTCCGTTCGTAATTGAATTTTGTGTTTAGTACACCTTTACGGGTGAATTTCTCACCATAGATATTAAAGTTGTTATTGCTGTAGCGAGCATTTTTTAAAACACCTGTATTCCCTCCTCGGGCTGAATGGTGTAAAAGCCCAAGGCCATAGCTATATTTATTGTCCTCTAAATTGTGCAAATGAAATTCTGCAAAAGGGCTACGGTAATTTCCGAATCCAAGTTTTGCATAATTTCCATATAAAGGATCTTGTTTTTCTTTCTTTAAGGAAACAGGCTTAATTGGTCTATAGTTGTTCCTAATTTTTGGCAAAATATCTGGTAAATTGTATTCCAACGTGGGTAAATCAATTTTTTCAGAGCTTAGTTCGGGTAAAATCTTAATCTTATCTGCTTCAACCAATATTGGTTTGTATTTTGTTATAATCTCTATTTCGTCTATTTCAGAAAGTGTATCCACCACTTGAGAATTAGCCAAATTCGGTAATAACAAAACAAGATACCAAAAGTGCTTCATTTGTCTAATAACGATTCAAATAAATAAAAATGTATGCTTAATCTTCGCTTATTGTTTCCACATTTCATACGCATACCTTTTGGGCAAAATATCAACAAGGGTTGTTTTTATGGCCTTCAAGTCCTTTCTTGCTTGTTCTTAAATAGATAAAATGAGTAACAAAGAAGTAAACGAGAAACTTAAGGCATTGAAGTTAACCATTGATAAACTAGAAAGATCGTATGGTAAAGGCGTAGTGATGAAAATGGATGATGACAAAGTTGAAAGAATGGAAGTTATCCCGACGGGTTCACTAGGGTTGGACCTTGCACTTGGAGTTGGCGGTTTCCCGAAAGGAAGAGTTATTGAAATATATGGGCCTGAATCCTCGGGTAAGACAACCTTGGCGATGCATGCCATTGCAGAAGCCCAAAAAAAAGGTGGTTTGGCCGCTTTTATTGATGCGGAACACGCTTTTGATAAATTTTATGCAGAAAAGATTGGTATTAATACTACAGATCTTTTGATTTCTCAACCTGACGATGGTGAACAAGCGCTAGAAATTGCTGATAACTTGATTCGATCAGGCGCTTTGGATATAGTAGTTATTGACTCGGTTGCCGCACTTGTTCCCAAGGCAGAAATTGAGGGAGAAATGGGAGAAAGCAAAATGGGCTTGCAAGCTAGATTGATGTCACAAGCTCTAAGAAAACTTACAGGGTCAATAAACAAGACAGGTTGCGTTTGTATTTTTATTAATCAATTGCGTGAAAAAATTGGCGTTATGTTTGGAAATCCTGAAACAACTACTGGTGGAAATGCACTAAAGTTCTATGCATCGGTAAGGTTAGACATTCGAAGAATCGGACAGATTAAAGACAATACAGAGGTTATTGGTAATAGGGCGCGCATAAAAGTTGCTAAAAATAAAGTTGCACCACCTTTTCGTACCATTGAATTTGATATCATGTATGGAGAAGGAATTTCAAGAGCTGGCGAAATATTAGATATGGCTGTTGAAAACGAGTTTATTCAGAAAAGTGGTTCTTGGTTTAGTTATGACGGAACAAAACTCGGTCAGGGTAGAGATACAGTTAAACAACTTTTGCTAGATAATCAAGAATTGATGGAAGAAATACATCAAAAAATTAGCGTAAAATTACTGGCTTAGGTATTGTTTATCAAAAAACCTGTCCAGTATTTAATTGCCCTCTCTTGTTTTTTTATCTCTTGTAGTAGTTTGGAAAATCACGCCCACAAAAAAAGGAAAATTAGCAACGATCTTATTTATGAGACCAGCCCATATTTATTGCAACACGCCTACAATCCAGTTAAATGGCACGCTTGGAACCGAAAAAGCTTGGCCGAGGCAAAACGACTAAATAAGCCAATAATTGTTAGCATTGGTTATTCTGCATGTCATTGGTGCCATGTAATGGAGCATCAAAGCTTTGAAGATTCCTTGATTGCAGAATACATGAACAAATACTTTTACTCAATTAAGGTAGATCGTGAAGAAAGGCCTGATGTTGATGAACTATATATGCGGTCTGTTAATTTGTTGACAGGTGGGGGTGGGTGGCCTCTTAATGTCTTTGCCTTGCCAGACGGAAGGGCATTTCATGGAGGAACCTATTTTGCCAAAGAAAATTGGCTCAAAGTATTGAAAGCCATCCAAAAAGAATTTGACCAAAACAATGAAAAACTTGTTCAATTTGCTGGGCAACTTGCCGAAGGTGTTGCGGCACAAAATCACTTTTCTTTCAACAAGGAACAAACCTTGAATCAGCAAATTCCTAAAAATTCGATAGAAAAATGGGTGAATCGTTTAGATTATCAAAATGGTGGAACTTTAAGCGCACCAAAATTTCCGATGCCAAGTAATCTTCAATTTTTGACTCGCTATGCCTATCAGAGCAAAAAAGATGAGTTACTTAAACAGGTGGACTTGAGTTTGAATTCAATGGCTTTTGGTGGTATTTACGATCATTTGGGGGGTGGGTTTGCAAGATATAGTACAGACGAAATTTGGAAGGTTCCTCATTTTGAAAAAATGCTTTACGACAATGCACAGTTAATTTCTGTTTATTCTGATGCTTATAAAAGAACCAAAAACCCACTTTATCAAAAAGTAGCTGAACAGTGCATCGCCTTTATTCAGAAAGAGTTGAAACAAGACAATGGCCCTTACTACGCTGCTTTGGATGCCGATAGCGAAGGTGAAGAGGGTAAATTTTACGTCTGGGAAAAAAAAGAAATCAAAGACATTTTAAATCCTGAAGAAATGCAGTTGGCAGAAGACTATTATAATTTGAATCATTTTGGCTATTGGGAAGAAAATAAATTTATACTTTTAAGAAGAGAAATGGATACAGTGCTTGCTCAAAAGCACAATATGTCTTTGAGCGAATTCCAAGAAAGTGTGGAAAGCATCAATCAAAAGTTATTTAATGTTCGGCAAAAAAGGATAAAACCAGCTTTGGATGACAAGTCGCTAACCAGTTGGAATGCTTTAATGATGATTGGCTTATGTGATGCTTATGCTGCTTTTAATAAGGAAAAATACCTTTATGATGCGATTGAAATGCACCAATTTTTGAAAGACAATTGCTTAATGCAAGGAGATACACCACAATTATGGCATGCATATAAAAATGGGAAGTCAAGTATAGAAGGCCTCTGTGAAGATTATGCTCTTTATATAAAGGCACTAATTCGGCTTTTTGAATTGACCTCGAGTTCTGACTATCTCCAACTTGCCAAACAACTTCAAATTTCAGCAGATAAACTCTTTTTAGACGATGGACATACTTATTTTCATATGTCTAAGAAAAAAGCCTCTGACCTGCACCACATTCCGAAGCAAATAACAGACAATGTTATCCCTTCTGACAATTCTATTATGGCTGAGAACTTGTATACATTGGGTTTATATTTTGGTTTAGATGCATATATCGTACGAAGTAGAAATATGCTTATCCCAATTCAAGAAGCTATGGAAAACTATGGTGGTGCATACGCTAATTGGCTATTACTTTACTTAGATAATGTAGAGCCAAGTTTTGAGCTGGTTATAACCGGAGAAGATGCCAAAAATGCAGCGAAAGAACTACACAGTGAATATTTACCACAAATACGAATTACATTTAGCGATAAACCACAAGATAATATTCCTTTATTTGCAGGTCGTTGGCAAAAGGAAACAAAATATTATTTATGCAGAAACCAATCCTGCGAAAAACCAGTTTCCCACTTCGAAGAATTGACACCAATTATTTTTTCCAAATGAAAAAGCTCAGCATTTTATTTTTTTTCACACTCATAAGTCAAGCGATTATGGCACAAATTTCATATCAAGTTTCCTTTCCAAGATGGAACAATCACTATGCAAGTATTACTATAGAACTTATAAAAGATCCTAAAATTAAAGAATTGCGTTTCAGTATGCCTACATGGACACCTGGGTCTTATAAAATTCGTGAATTTTCTAGAAACATTGATAAGGTCTATGCTGAAAGCGGCGACAAATCACTTTTTGTTTCAAAAGAAGATAAGAATACTTGGGTAGTTGCCTGCGAGGATTTCAAGGAAGTTTCGTTTACCTACAATGTTTTTTGCTTTGAGCAAAGTGTACGTGAGAGCTATGTTGACGGCGAATATGCGTTTCTTCACGGACCTTCAGCGTTTATGTTGGTCGAAGGTTTTGAACATAATGAAATTGATTTACAAATAAAACCTCTTCGTCATTGGTCTAGCGCCCACATAGCTGCGAAAGAACTAGGGCCATATAACTTTTCCCTACCCAATTATGATGATTTAGCTGACGCACCGCTCGCGATTGGAAATTTTGATACGGTTCAATACCAGTCAGCTGGCTTGACCCATTGTGTAGTCATGTTGGGCAAAGGCAACTATAAACTCGCTCAAATTAGAAGAGATTTTAAAACCATAAGCGATGAACAATACAAATTATTTAATGACCAGCCAGCCGGGCCCATTTATATTCACTTTGTTTATAATGTGGACAATGGTGGGGGTGGTTTAGAACATAAAAATTCCCAAACAAGCATGGTCAACCGCTTTGCCTATGCCAATCGAAACAAATACTTGGGTTTTCTTCGGCTTATTGCACATGAATACTTCCATTTATGGAATGTTAAACGTCTCAGACCAATTGAATTAGGGCCGTTTGACTATCACAATGAAAACTATACCGAATTGCTTTGGTTTGCTGAAGGCTTTACTTCTTTTTATGATAAATTAACAATTCATCGTGCTGGATTTACTAGCCGTTCTGACTATTTGCGGCAAGTTGCTGGGCAAATTTCAAGCTATGAAAACACCCCAGGAAAAAATGTTATGAGCTTGGCTCATTCTAGTAAGAATGCTTGGGTGAAATTATACAACCCAAATAGAGACTCGAAGAACACCAATATTTCTTATTATAACAAGGGCATGCTTTTAGCACTTTTGCTCAACGCACATATACTAAAAGCCACCAATGGCGAAAAATCACTCGATAATTTGATGTATGAATTGTATTGGGATACCTATAAAAAAGACGGTGCTGGTTTTACATTTCAAACTTTTGTAAATACTGTAAACAAGCTGACTGGCATAGATTTGACAAAGGCAATAGATCAATGGGTATATGGCAAAGGAAGCTTGGATTACACAATTTTAGAGGAAATAGGCTTGAAAATAAGCATTCAAGAGAGACAAGGGGTCCCTTTTGGCATGCAAACTCAATATAGTGGAGGGATTACCAAAATAGTTTCAATTGCATACGGCTCAAGTGCGATGAAGGCTGGGTTAAGTGCCAACGATGAGTTAATTGCCATCAACGGATACCGCATTAATCAAAGTTTGCCAGATTTCATCAAAACGATGAAACCAAGAGAAAATTTACTTGAATTAAGTTTCCAACGTGATGGTCGTATGATGTCTGTTTTGTTGACAAATCAATCAGCAAAAGAATTCCGATATATGCTATCAGTGAAGAAGGAAATTTCTGATTTTCAAGAAAAAGCTTTGCGGAAATGGATGCCATAAAAAAAGCACTTTGGGAAGAAAGTGCTTTTTTACGGATTTCCGAACTTAGATTTATTTAATTAGCATTCTGCATCACCTAAAATACCACTTAGTGCATTCCATAGGTTTTGGCAAGTGCCTTCTAATGCTTCCAAGGAAGATGCTTGATTTTCATCATTCATATCTTTGATTTCCTCTACCAATAGTGCAGGTTCATCCCAATCATTTTTGTGTATTTCAAAATAGGTCTCATCTGCTTTTAGGTGTTTGTAATGGCTTTGTAAACCTTCTAGTTTAGAGGTGGCGGTATGCGGCTGTTGATTTTCAAATGCCAAAAGGGCACCCAAAGCAGTTACTTTGTTTTGGAAGTAATTTTGGCAGTCTGTATTAAGTTTCCCTACCTCTTCTATGCTTTGTTCGATGTTGTTTTGACCCAAACTTTTCGCAAAGTCTTTCCAAAGTAAAAAATGCTCTTCCTCTACTTTTTGGATTTTTTTGTAGCCAGCTTTTCCCCAACCTTCAGCAATTAGCTGAATGAAAGTACCATATTCTTTGGTGTATTCGCTTAATTTTTCTTCGGGCAGCGTACCTGCGGACCATGCTTGGTAAAATGGATGATTCAGCAAGTCGTACTTGCTGATAATCTGTTCAATTTTTTGTTCTACTGTCATGTTGTTGCTAAACTATTTATAAGAATAAAAGCAAAATACATTAAAAATATTTTTTGAAAAAAGGTTTGAAACAAATGTGGAGAAATTGTATCAAAAGCTAAAAAAGGAAAGCAAAAAATAAAAATAAAATTGCCTTTGATGTCAAAAACAAACTAAGCCACGGCTACTTTAACCAATTCAGCAGCTTCTTTTAACAAAATGGCACTTTGCACTTGTAAGCCGCTATTGTCAATTATTTCTTTTGCCTCCTCAGCATTGGTGCCCTGCAATCTTACAATAATTGGCACATTGATTTGGCCGATGTTTTTATACGCCTCAACTACACCATTTGCCACACGATCGCAACGCACAATTCCACCGAATATGTTAATCAAAATGGCTCGCACATTGGGGTCTTTTAATATGATTTTAAAACCTGCTTCTACTGTTTGAGCATTGGCTCCGCCACCAACATCTAAAAAGTTGGCTGGTTCTCCACCCGATAGCTTTATGATGTCCATCGTAGCCATAGCCAGGCCAGCGCCATTGACCATACATCCCACATTACCATCAAGTTTCACATAGTTTAAGTCGTGCTCTTTGGCAACTACTTCGGTAGGGTCTTCTTCGCTGATATCTCTAAGCTCCATTAGGTCGTGATGTCTATACAAGGCATTGTCATCCAAATTTACTTTGGCATCAACCGCAATAATTTTGTCATCGCTGGTTTTCAATACAGGGTTAATTTCAAACATGCTTGAATCGGTATCATCATAAGCTTTATAAAGGCTTAAAACAAATTTGACCATTTGTTTCATAGCCCGACCACTTAGCCCTAGATTGAAAGCAATTTTTCTTGCCTGAAAACCTTGCAATCCTACAGCAGGATCAATCCATTCCTTATGAATAAGTTCTGGAGTTTTTTCAGCGACTTCTTCAATGTCCATTCCGCCTTCTGTAGTGTAAATGATTACATTTTGTTGCTTGCTTCGGTCAAGCAAGACACTCATATAAAATTCTTTTGGTTCATTTTCGCCTGGATAATATACATCTTGAGCAATAAGCACTTTATTCACCTTTTTGCCTTCTGGCCCAGTTTGCGGTGTAATCAATTGCATCCCCAAAATATCCTGCACTCTTTGTTTTGCTTCATCCAAATTTTTGGCAAGTTTTACCCCACCACCTTTTCCACGTCCACCAGCATGAATTTGGGCTTTGACAACTACCCAGTCGGTACCTGTGTCCGCTTGAAGCCGTTTGACTGCCGTTTCAATATGCGCTATGTTGTCAACAACTACGCCTTCTTGTATGGCAACACCATAAGATTTAAGGATGTTTTTTGCTTGGTATTCATGAATGTTCATACTGATTGAATTTTAGGCGAATTTAAAGAAAATTAAAACGGAATAAGCGCAATAGCTTATTTGAAAAAATGCTAAATTTTACATTTATTTTACCCTTAGGCTTAATAAGGACAAGGGAACAAGCACCAAGGGTAGGTGTAAAAAGCAATCAAAAACAAAATGCTTTGTAGAAAGAATAACAAAATCTTGATTATATCCAGTAACCAAGCGAGCCAAAGCAACTAAAAGGCCTAAGATAAGGGCATACATGAGAAAGGGCTTTCGTACACTTTTTACAAATACAAAAAAACACATAGACAAATGAAAGGCAGCCAAGATTTGATTGGGAATGCCCAACATAAATTGGTCTATATTAAGTAACCTGTAAGTGAGGTATACATAATGGCTGCTGTTTTCGAAGAGAGCAAAGCTGTCTAAAGCATGTGGTAGCAAACTTGCGCAAAGCAGAACTTTTAGATAAATACGAGTGGCATCAAAAGATCTATACTTTTTGTAGATCCAAAGAAAAAGCAATGGGATGAAAATTTGCCATGACCATTCCAATATTTTTGGCCAATAAAAATGGTTAGACCAAAAATAGGAAAAAAGTATGCTCAACTTAATTACAACTGCAGGTAAAACAAATCCCCAATATTTGGAGAAATTTTTATGGGATATAAACAAGGAAAGAACGGCAAAAGCAAACAGGAGTAGGGCGATAAACTTTAAAAACAAGTGCCCAGGATTAAGGCCTAACTCAGACAAGGTCCAAGCCAAAGGACTTTTTAAAAAATAAAGCTCATACGCTCGAGCAAAAAACAGCGCAAATGCAGAGACTTTTACGAAGAATGATAAATGTAACTTTAACACCTTACTAGCAAAGAAACAAAAAAGACCTGAGAAAGTGCCCCAGGCGGGACTTGAACCCGCACGGCCGTGAGGCCACAGGATTTTAAGTCCTGCGTGTCTACCAATTCCACCACCAGGGCAATAAAAAATGGGCTAACCCATTGTTAGAGCGAAAGACGAGATTCGAACTCGCGACCCCCACCTTGGCAAGGTGATGCTCTACCAGCTGAGCTACTTTCGCTTGTTCCTAATTTTAGGGAGCGGCAAATATAAAATGAAAAGAATATTGATGAATGCATTTTCAATATTTTTTGTATATTCGAGTCGGTATGTTTAAAAAGTTTGCCGTTTTAATTTTTGTCTTAGGAAATTCTTTTATTTTATTTTCACAAGTGTCTTTCTCTTGGTATCCGAATGATACACTCATTCAGGTGATAGCAAAAAATACTTATACCGAGATGAAAATTGAACAAGTGAAAAAAAATCGGGAAGATACCCTATCGTTAAGCATAGAAGTCGTAGAAAGTACTATCCCGAGTGATTGGGATGGTTTGGTTTGTGTATATGGTTTATGCTTGGGTTCTATTTTAGAAAAAGGCAAGATGTTCGATATGAACCCCAACTCTACAAGTGAGGAAAATTCTTATGTACGTCTCACAGTCAATCCTATGGATAGCGAGAAAGAATCCATCTACAGAGTGCGTGTTTTCAATAAAAAAAATCCTAAAGATGGAGATACTGCCACATGGATAATAAATGCTAAAAACGCAAACATTCATGAATCACAGACAGCTAGAGATTTTGTAGTTTTTCCAAATCCTGCATCTAACTTCATTGAAATTCCTGTAAATCATAAATTTACATCCTTTGTAATATTTGATCTAACTGGTAAAAAGGTTTTCGAGAATCACAACCTATCCGAGCCGAGTGTTCGTGTTGACCTTGCTTCATGGAAGCCAGGTGTATATTTCGTACAATTTTTACTTGATGCTCATGTGTTGGCATCTCAAAAGCTAATTGTACATGAATAAGGTTAAGTGGTATTTACCCATTTTCATAGTATTTTACTCTATCTGTGCGCAATCAACGATTGTTCATTACAACTTATTTGTCATCCAAGATTCTATGCTCACAGTCAATGGAGAAAAGTTACCCTATGTAAGTTATAATCTAACCAATCATTTTAGGCAAGAAAACCCAATTTTAAACGCAAGAGTTGGAGATACCTTGACACTATTGATTCATAACAGAACCAATAATGTTCACCAATTTCAGATTCAAGGTTTGAGTAAAAGTCCTATTGAAATTCTACCCAAAGATACTGCCTTCGTGGAGGTAAAACGCCTTTTGGAAGGTGCTTTTATTTATTTCGATCCGTATGATTTCCCAGTCAATTCCTATTTTGGTTTGTCTGGGATGTTGGTTGTAAAAAACCATTCACATAAGTCCTTTTATTGGAATCTAAAAGACCATCAATATGCATTGAATTTTCAGCTTAGCGAAGGGACATCTGTAGATTGGGCTCTGTATGAACCAAACCTATTCACCATTAATGGAAAAAGTAATCCGGATATCAATATAGATTCAGACGCCAAAGTAATTGGTTCAGTGGGAGATACCTTGGTTATTCATATAACCAATACAGGATTGGGTATACACTCTCTACACTTTCATGGCTATCATGTTGAAATTGTTTATTCGAGTAAATTTCCAAACCATGTTGGGCGTAAAAAAGATACCTTGCCAATCCATCCAATGGCCTCCATGATTTTACAACTCATACCTGACAAGCCAGGTGAGTACCCTGTACATGATCATAATTTGGCTGCACTGAGAGCGAATAAAAAATATCCAAAGGGGATGTTTACCACTTTAAGTATTGATCCATGAGACAATCGCGATTTTTTCTAGTCATTTTTTATGTTTTTCTAATGCTTGAGGGTTTATATGCGCAGAAAAGGGTTGTTAAACAGTTGTTTTCAAAAATTGACCTTGAACCACAATTTGAGCTGCCTGACGGGAATA
>CENJ01006701.1_pt1 | contig 19809 bp, 23 predicted proteins | sample 356161 | NCBI WGS metagenome assembly CENJ01 (sample SAMEA2619531, study PRJEB7988) | marine metagenome | biome: marine biome (ENVO:00000447); feature: surface water layer (ENVO:00002042); material: "saline water (ENVO:00002010), including plankton (ENVO:xxxxxxxx)" | depth 5 m
AGATAAAGCAGCAGAATTGCATACAGTAATTATTTTGACTTAGATTTGCTAATATCTATTCAATAATTTTTATCTGACTTTCATTAAAGATAAAAATTTGTGGACGTCCTCGATATGTTTCTATGTAGCCTTCTATACATATATTTTTATTTTTAAGCTCTTTATCAGGTCGATAAGTAAAGTTTTGTTTATATTGCTTATACCATGTAACCCCAGCTACATGTTGATTCGGATAGGAGCCACCCATATTTAAAAACATTACTCCCTGCTTAGTATCTCTAAGATATCTCGTAGAAAAAATTTTTCCACATACCAATTGATTGGTTCCAATATATTTCTCAACATCAACCGAATCAATTTGATTATTTTGAGCATTTATTTGTATAACTAACAACAGTAAAATAGAGGGTAAGATATATTTCATTTAACTAATATAATGAGAATTTCAAAATATTTCATCATCTTCTTAACTATCAATATTTCATTGCAGGCCGAAGAAATACTCTGCGAATTAAAAGGTACCTATGAGACAACCTATTCAATACCAAGTAGAAACTATCTACAGGACATTGGGGATGCACTAAAAAACTTCACAGCTGGACCGTACACACCTTTTTTGGTCGATAAGGCAAAAGCTAATTTTTCAGATAAGTGGGATAAAGAGGAATTTTTTGTAAATCAGTATTGGAATAAAGATGAAATAACCGGAGAACTCACTCTTGTTGATTACGAAGTTGATCCAGCTATCACTTGGTTATTGGATGAATCTAATAAGGAGCTCGTAGAAGGAGAACGTACCATTTCACTTGAGGAGTCCTATACTCCAAATTCTCCGCATCCTAATCTTGAGGAATATGTTATTGATTATTACAAAATTATAAATTCATTGAACTTGTTTACTGGCAAAGGCCGAATTGAGGGTAATATTTTTATGAGCGGTAAAGAAATAAAAAATCTAAAAAGCCCAAAAGTTTCCTTTCTTGCACGAGGCCAATGTGGTCCAGCTAAAAAGAAGTATTAATTTAAAAATTTCTCTAATTTCCTAACTTATATTAATATTTAACTATGTTTCGCATAATTGAAGACGCCATATTAATAACCATAGCCATATTAACAGTAGCCGCTGTTATATTTGAGCTCATAATAGTTTTTGATAATCAAACTGTTGGTCTTGCAGATTTATTGCTTATGTTTATCTACGCTGAGGTCTTTGGAATGGTTGCAGTTTATTTTAAAAGTCATGAGATCCCTGTAATTTATCCTCTATTTATTGCTATTACTGCGCTTGCAAGATTAATAGTCCTACAGGGTAAAGATTCACAACCCGAGCAGTTAATCTTTGAGGCAGCATCAATTCTTTTATTAAGTATTGCTGCTATTGTATTAAGAAATATAAAAATCAGACTTCCTTAGGAGAAATCATGTTTACAAGAATGGATCAAAGCACCAAAGAGGAATGGGATCATATTTATAATGAGCATCTACCGCATGTCTTTGACATGCCAAAAAGAATAATTTCTATGCTTGAGCAACTCAAGGGCGTATCCCTCGGATTTGGTACTGATCAACTTCATCATGCCCTGCAAACTGCAACCATGGCACGAAGAGCTAATGCATCGGATGAAATGGTCTTGATCAGTCTCATCCATGATATTGGTAAAGTTATTAATGTTCCAAATCACGGCCAAATTTGTGCTGAAATAATTAAACCTTATGTTTCTGATGATGCTTATCATATTATTCGAACGCATCAGGATTTTCAGGGTGAGCATTATTATCACTATCAAGGAAAACCAAGGGATTTAAGAAATCAATACACAGATGAGCCTTGGTATGAAAAAGCCGAAGAGTTTACCGATAAATGGGATCAAGCAGCCTTTGATCCAAATTATGAGGTTGATTCACTAGATTCATTTAAGCCATTAATTAAGCAATTTTTTGAAGTTCCACAGAAACTTATTTAGGACTCTATTCTTCACTTCTCTGCTTTTTTTAGGGGGATGTGTATCCTATAAATTTCAACCTAATCACTTATCTAAACTTAGTGACGTTGATATTTGTTACCAACTTGCTTACAACATTAATAAGCTTTCTTTTAAATCAAGAGAAGTTCTCTTTAACGAATTAGTGCAAAGAAATACAAAATGTGTTGATCTGGCAGAACTTATTATTGAAAAAAGAAATAATTATCTTTCAAAAGAAGGATATCCAAATGGATTTTTTCCAGAATCTGGTGAGGGTATAAGCATGCCCTCCCAGGTTAGGGAAATAAACGCCACCAATATGGCAGGCAGTCATGGAAATTAATTAAATTAACAAAAGGAGTGATTATGATTGAACATTTAATTTATGCATGCATTCTAGTATTAATTCAGGCCTGGATTTTGCCAGCAGCCTTCAATACAAAAAATATGCAATGGATGCTATCCAATAGGGATGCAAACCCTGATACATCGTTGTATTACGATAGATCTAAAAAGGCTTTTACAAATCTCCAAGAATCAATTCCTGTTTTCTTTTTGCTTGGATTGCTTGGGGTGATTACGAGTACAGATTTATCTCACCTAATGATGTATTGGCTTATCTTTAGAGTTATCCATGTATTTTCTTATGTTGCGGGTATTGCTTTGCTAAGAAGTCTTTCGTTCATAGCTTCGGTGGTTGTGTTGTTCATGATGGCCGGTGCGTTAATCTAGGCAAGATTGTTAGCATAGTTAAAGCTAGTTTGTATAAATTGCCTAGTGGTATTTTTTTACATGCCTAATATGATGTTTATAAATAAATAATTTCCGAAGATTTATCATGTTACAACTCACATCAACTATTACTGAAAACGCAACAATTGAAATTGGACTCCGTGACATTGAGGCTCCAAAACCAGGTGCGGATGAGGTGCTCATTGAAGTTCAAGCTTCGCCAATCAATCCGTCAGATTTAGGCACTCTTGTTGGTGCTGGTGATTTAACATCTATCCGTGTTGAAGGTGAGGGCAATCAAGCAAAAGTCATTATGGATATTCCGGAGTCAGTAATGTGGGCCATGAAACCAAGAATTGGTAAACCACTTCCTGTTGGTAATGAAGGCTCAGGAATTGTTACAGAGGCTGGCGAAAATGCTAAACATCTCATCGGTAAAGTTGTATCTGCAGTAGGTGGAGGCATGTATGCTCAAAACAGAGTGTTGCCAGCAATGGCATGCATTGAAATGCCAGATGGCATTGAGCCAAAAGATTGTGCATCAAGTTTTGTTAATCCACTTACAGCATTGGGAATGGTTGAAACCATGAAAAGCGAAGGTCACTCTGCTCTAATTCATACTGCTGCGGCATCTAATTTAGGACAAATGTTAGTCAAGATCTGTTTGGCAGATAATATTCCTTTAATCAATATCGTTAGAAAACCTGAGCAAGTTGATTTATTAAAATCACTCGGTGCTGAGCATGTTTGTAATGCATCAGATGATAATTTTAAAGATTCATTGGTTGATGCCATTAAAGCTATCAACGCAACACTTGCTTTTGATGCAACAGGCGGTGGTGAACTAAGTGGCAGAATACTTTCATGCATGGAAATAGCCTTACGTGCCAATATGAAGGAATTTAGTCCTTACGGCTCTACTCAACATAAACAGGTTTATATTTATGGGGCCTTGAACCAAAGTGGAATCTCTTTACCAAACAATCGTTCATTTGGAATGTACTGGGGTGTTGGGGGATGGTTGTTAACCCCATTTCTTGAAAATGCAGGAATGGAAAAAAACATTGAGCTTAGGCAGAGAGTATCTTCTGAGATCAAAACCACATTTGCTAGTTCTTATACAAAAGAAATTTCTTTAGCTCAAGCATTATCTCTTGATGAGATGATGGTCTATGGCTCAATGGCCACAGGAAAGAAATTCCTTATTAACCCAAGCCTTTAAATAAATGGTACGAAGGGTATGTTACAAGCTGATAAGGTCAATACAGCTGCAATTAATATAAATATTTTCATAGTTAATTTATAAGTTTACTAGCTAGCTTCATCAACAGCTAGCTGTTCATTTCTTTCTTGATTACCTAAATCCCACTTACAAAGTGCAACCAATACTGGTTCAAAGGACCACCCGAATTCAGTAAGCGAGTATTCAACTTTTGGTGGAACTACATCAAATACCTTACGATTAATTAAGTTATCTTTCTCCAGCTCTCTAAGTTGTTTAGTGAGCATTTGTTGTGTTATGGGTGATAAATTTCTTTTAAGTTCTCCAAATCGTATTGGTCCCATGCTTAATGCATGCAAGATAGCAATTTTCCATTTACCACCAATTAATTTTAATGGCTCTGATACACCTGAATATTTCATAGTATGAATTTATAACGTAGTATGATTATATTGTCTACTAGATATTTTCATACAATTATTTAGGATGGACTCTTTTTGGGGGGTTTTATATGCCAGAAATGACGCTATTGGGTTGGTTTCATACTATCTTTGGAGTTGGAGCTTTGTTATCAGGTTTTTATACTTTATTTGCTTATAAAATTATTTCTATAATTAATTTTTCAGCACGACTATATCTTTGTTTAACGTTAGTCGTTGCTGCATCAGCATTAGGAATTTATAACCAAGGTGGTTTTGGCATTGCTCATGTATTAGCTGTTTTAACCTTAATTGCCATAGCTGGCGGTTATGTTATGGAAAAATATAAAATTTTTGGGGGTCTGTCTAGATACTTTCAGGCGCTTGGTTATACCAGTACGCTCTTATTTCATATGATTCCTGCTATAACAGATTTTTTAAGACGCTTACCTATAGGAGATCCTTTCATAGATTCCTTTGAAGATCCTTTATTAATGAATTTTCACTTAAGCTTTCTATTTGTTTATTTAATTGGTCTTAGCTATCAAGTGTATTGGCTTAGGCAACAGTAATTTTTCTGTATCAGGTGATTTATATTTTACTTTGAGCTAGAATTGCGCGATGTCAGATCCATATAATTTAAAAGAATACATAAGAACAGTTAATGATTTCCCGATTGACGGCATTAAGTTTAGGGATATCACAAGTTTAATTGAAATGCCTGATGCATTTGTAAAAACTTGTAATGCAATGGATGAATTAACCAAGGCCTTTAATCCTTCGGTTGTTGTTAGTATTGAAAGCAGAGGATTTATTTTTGCTGGATCTATTTCAAAAGACTTAGCGCTTCCGTTTGTGCTTGCTCGAAAACCAGGCAAGTTACCCAATGAATCATATTCCAAGGAATTTGATTTAGAGTACGGCAGAACATCAATAGAAATTCAAAAAAATACATCAATTACCAGCAATGATAGGGTAGTAATCATTGATGATTTAGTTGCAACTGGAGGTACCGCTATAGCTTGTGCAGAGTTACTGACTGAAAATTTTGGTGTTTTAAATGAAAATATTTTAGTACTTGCTGTTATAGACTTGCCTGATCTTGGTGGAAGTAAGTTAATTGCTGATAAAGGATACAGCGTAGAAACGTTAGTTAGATACTCTGATTCTTAAGAATTAGAAAAGTTTCCTGCAACCTGTACCATCCAAAAAATCTAAAACTCTTTTTTTATCAATATTGTTAAGAGAATTAAATTCATTTTTAATCCACGTTAAGCATTTTGCTTGATATGGAAACGATTTTTGTTTCCAAACTGATCCATCAACCTCTGCTTCCCAAGATTCATTTCCATCTTCAATAGCTTTTGCATTAGCCAATAAAACCGGCACATAAAATTTACCCACTTGATTAAGAATCTGTTTTAAGGAATCTGGGCAATCCTCAAGTATATTTAAGCTATTTTTATGAACATCCAATCCTGATAAGTCATTCATGAGATCATGCCAAGCTACTACTCTTAAAGCTAAATCATGTGCAATTGCCCTTGATGTGAGTTCAAATCCAATCAGCTGAGAAAGTTGACCATAAAAAGCAAAATCAGAGGATGTAGGTAAATTTCCCAACAGAAATGGATTATTTTCAAGATGCACATTAAATAATGTCATAAATTTTTTAAAACTTAAGTCAATAATTTTTGCAGTATCTTCATTTGATCCAACGACCCAAAGTCTTTCTATTTGTCTTTGTGAAATAAATTCTTTTGCCTCTTGAAGGATTTCATTTGGTAAATTAACTTGAGAATTCACTAAGGGTAAAATTGTTCCTGCTTTATCTGCATCTGATTTAAAGTGCCAACGATAATGAAACATATATTTAGTAAGCCATTCATCTCCAAAATCTTCGAGTAAATAGTTAATAAAATTTAAAGCCTGATCTTGCGGCAATACACTTCGTTCTGGATGTTTTTTTTCCAAGGTCCGAATTATTGGCGTGGAATCAGTTGTAGCTACCTCATTACCTGAATCATCCTCTAAAAGCATTACAGGTAATAAAACTGGCTTTGGAGGAGAGATATTTCTTTCTTTTAATAGAGATGCAACGTCTCCAAAATGAATATCGAAAGGTATATGCTTAAATCTCATAAGAGAAATCATTTTTTGTGTATACGGCGATGGTGTGGCACCAAAAATTTGATATCTTTTATCCATGTCTTATATTTTATGATGAATCGACATATATGAGACTACTTTACCAATACTAATATTTTATATGTATTACATTAGCCTATTTCCTAATTTTTCATATCCTGTAAAATGCGGTATTTACAACACGGAGAGATGGCAGAGCGGTTGAATGCACTGGTCTTGAAAACCAGCAAGGGGGCAACTCCTTCCAGGGTTCGAATCCCTGTCTCTCCGCCAATTCAGTATGAAAAAATCAGATCTTTTTGAAGCCCCACCTAATTTCCTAAAAATACTTGGTAGTGAAGGATATGACTATGATGAGAAAAATGAAACCATATCAATGAAATTCAATTTGACTAGCGATTTTGCTCATACCCTGGGGACAATTATTCAAGGTGGTTTTATTACTGCAATGCTTGATGCATCAATGGGTCATGTTGTTACACGTAAGTATAACGGTGATTACAACAGTGCTACTTTGAGTTTAAATGTACATTTTCTTAGGGCTGGTGAGCCTGGATCTTTTGAGGCCATTGGTAAAATTAATAAACTTGGCAGATCGATTGTATTCACCTCGAGTGAGCTTTTTCAAAATAGTAAGCTGGTTGCAACTGCCAGTGCTTCAAACATGTTGATACCGCTTGATGAATGATCAATTCAAAAAATTTTTAGACTCTGTAAAACCAGAAGCACCTTTTGATATAAATAACTTACCCTCTGAACCTTCATATTCGGATTTATTTTCTTGGGTGGCTCATCCTGAAATTGATGGGTATCACCAAATTGTTCCTAAAGGTGAGAATCCAATTTTAAAGTCCACGAAGGATATCGATGTATTTTTTATCCACCCAACTGGTTTTTTTGGAAAAAATTGGAATGGACCGGTTGATCGTGATCATGCCTGTTTTCAAAGATCTGAAATTCATATGGCCATGCAAGCTTCTAGTTTTTATGAGTCCTGTAATGTCTATGCTCCTGAGTATAGACAAGCAACCTATTACTGTTTCTATGATTTAGAAGGTGATGGTTATCAAGCTCAAGATGTAGCTTATTCTGATATTGAAAGAGCTTTTGATTATTATATGGAGCACCACAATAGCGGCAGGCCTTTTTTTATTGCATCTCATAGTCAGGGTTCATTACATGCGCAAAGGTTAATTTATAATCGCATTGCTGATAAAGAACTTACCAATCAATTTATTGCAGCCTATCTAATCGGCTATATAGTCCCATTAAAGTATTTCGATGTTTTGTTTCCCGGACTTAAATATTCAAATTCTCCCACTGATACCAAATCCATAATTTCATGGGGGGCCGGTGTTGAAGGTTTTACAAGGCCGAGAGCACATTCTATGTACTGGACACCAGATCAATGGAGTAGGGAGGTAATGGAGCAGCCTCTGGTATGTCAAAATCCTATGTCTTGGAATAATTCTAGCGATTGGGTAACTAATACAAATCAAATTTCTATTAGATTAAAGTCCTCAGAAATCAAAGCTTTGGATTATTACGCTACTAAGCATGCAAAGTCAAAACTTTCGATTGAATATACGCAGGTTGCTGATATGGAAGTGCGTGTTGCCCCAAATCATATGATTGAATTGAGAGGCCCGCTAATTGATAAAGTTAGTAAGCTTTCTGCAAATGGTGATCTACATAATTTTGACATTCCTCTTTTTTGGAAAGCCATTAGAGACAATATTAAAGATCGTATCGCATCAATCTAGTCATGATTACCAATCAAGAAAAATTCTTTTACGGGATTGGAGCTTCAGCAAATGGAATTAAAACCGATGCTTTTACGTATTTTTTACTTTTCTTTTATTCAAATATAATAGGGCTTTCACCTGGTCTTTCTTCATTAGCAATTTTTATTGCCTTGTGTGTGGATGCGGTAACAGACCCATTGATGGGCATAATCTCTGATCGAACCAATCATAAAAACGGTCGTCGTCATCCATATTTTTTACTTGGAATACTTCCAATGTCGTTATCTTATTTCATGCTTTTTGCTATTAATTCTGATTGGGGCTTTTCCCAAACACAGCTTTTTTTATGGATGCTAATCTTCACAATTTTTACACGGCTTGGCATAACTCTTTTTGATGTACCTCACAGGTCACTTGGTAGTGAGATGTCCCAATCCTATTCTGAACGAACCAGCATTTTTTCATGGCGTGAATTACTGCAAACAGCCGGAGGACTTACTAATGCTTTATTGGCCTATTCAGTTTTCTTTCGTGCTACAAATGAATATAAAGTAGGACTACTAAATCCAGAACCATGGATTTACTATGGCATTACCGGTGCATGCTTGATGGTCATCGCTGTATTAACGACTTATTTCGGAACATTACAGTACAAACATAACAGGAATGCTGTTCAGAGTTATTCATTGGGCGATTTAATTAAACAGATTCTCACAGCCTTAAAAAATAGAAACTTTATATTATTCTTTTTTGGATATTTATTTATTGCTTCAAGTTGGGGAATTAGCAGTTCATTACAGCTTTATGTAACAACATATTTTTGGAAGTTTGAAACCTCAATGTTAACGTTCTTTATTCCAATCTATGCCTTTGCTACCTTAAGTGCATTTTTAATCCTGAACCTAATTTCATCAAAATTTGAAAAAAGAAATCTGTTAATGATTGCTATTTTTATTGCCGCTTTTATTAATGCATTACCGTTCCCGTTAGCTACATTTGGATTATTACCAGAATTTGGATCATGGAAATTATTTTTTGCTACCGCTCCTTTTTTATTTGTGACCAGTACAGGATTAGTAGCTTCAGCAATCATAAGGGAGTCAATGTTAGGAGATATTAGTGATGAGGTTCAATTAAACACAGGATTTGGACAACAGGGTTTAATGTTTGCAAGTTCCTCCTTTATTGGCAAACTTAATACAGGTTTAGGTATTTTGTTATCGGGTCTTCTATTGGAGTTGATAAACTTTCCGCAAGGTCAAGATGCTATTCCTAATACAAATCAAATATTTAATTTAGCTTTTACACAAGGGCCATTTGTTAGTTTATTGATGATCATTCCATTTTTTATTTTCTATTTTTATAAAATTGATAGAAAACGCCAAAATGAAATTATCTCTGAAATTAAAAAAAAGCTATAATAACTTTAATATAATCATGGAAGTGCTGGAAACCACAAAATATAACCTTAAAGCTCAGTCTATCATTGAGTCAGCTGTCTTTAATTTTAATCGAAACGGTTTTTACGGTACCTCTTTAGAGCATATCACCAGAAGCTTAAATATGACTGATAAGTCTATTTATTATTATTTTAAAAACAAAGAAGACTTATTTATTGCTGCTTTGCACCACACGCAAGAAAGCCTTTGTTTAGCGATAACTGAAGCCAAAGCATTAAAGGTAAATGCATTGGAAAAAATACAATTTTTAGCCACACAATGCGCCTCGATTGATGGCTTAGAACTTTTAGGAAATGTTCCTCACGAAGTCACCAAACATAAGCTTTATCCAAAGATTCAAAAACGCTTAAAAAAACATCATCAAATTACTATTGGTTTTTTTGAAATGGGGCAAAAAGATAAATCCATCATCAAAGGCAATCCAGTTGATCAATGGACGCTCTATACTGGAGGCTTTTTGGCTTACTTTAATTGGTATAAATTTGTTGATAGATCTAAAGTTGATTACCAAAAACAAATTGATGATATGAGGTTTATGGTTGAAAGAGCTTTTTCAACTGCTTATAAAAAGTCATGATTAAGCTACCACATATTATTACATTGATGCTTTGGGCATTCGGGCTTGTAAATTTATTTGAACCTTTTAATGGTTTGTTGGGATTCATAGCCTCATTTATTTTTTATTTACTTTTAATAGCGCACATATCAGAAATATTTATTTTTAATAACAAAATTAAATCTCACTCTACTTCATATCCATACGGCTTATTTATGACATTGCTTTATGGAGTGATCTATCTAAATACATTAGATAATAAATAATCCATGAATACTCCTGCGGAGGGATTCATTCCTCAAGGATCGCGCGGTGTCTGGCTTCTGGCATGGCCGTCAATTATTACTAATTTACTTTATGCAACAGGATCAATAATTGCCATAAAAATTGTTGGGCAATTTGGATCTGATGAAATTGCTGCTGCGGTAACGGGTCAAAGAATTTCATTTATTTTACAGGCAGTTCTTTCTGGGGTCTTGGCTGGTACAACAGCATTGGTAGCGCGTAACTGGGGAGCCAAGAATTACGATAATGCCAGTCAATTTATTGTTACCACGGTTCAGCTAGTTTTAGTTTTATCGGTGCTAACAAGTATCTTTGTGAATAAATATGCATACGATATATCTTTCTTTTTTGCTCTAAGAGGTGATGCACTCAATTATTCATCAGAATACCTTAAAGTTTTATCTCCATATTTTATTTTCTATGGCCTAGGCATTGCTCTTATCACTGCTCTAAGAGCAGTTGGAGACGTAAAAACTCCTCTCATAATTGCGTTAATTATGAATATCTCTGGTGTCTTTTTTATGATTGTCTTAGCTAATGGTTACTTAGGATTTAAAAATTATGGCTATCTAGGTGCTGCTTTAGGCAATGGCATTTCATATATTGTTGGTGGAGTGTGCATAATTATTGCTTGGGTATCTGGTTTATTATCAGTAAGACCAAAAAATTATTTTGGAATTAATTTCTCTCAAATAAAAGAAATTCTTTTTGTTGGCTATCCAGCTGCCTTAGAGCAAGTTGTTTTTCAGTTTGGCATTACTGCTTTTTTAATACTTGTTTCATATTACGGAACTGATGCCTATGCAGCATATGGAATTGGCGTTCAGATCCTTTCTTTTTCTTTTGTTATAGGATTTGGATTTTCCATAGCTGGAGCAACACTAGTTGGTCAGCATTTGGGTGCATTAGATGTTAATCAAGCAAGAAGATCAGGCTGGGGTGCAATGCGACTTTCAATTATCTCTATGTCATTATTTGGACTCTTAATTTCATTATTCGCAGAACCACTAGCTTATTTTATGATTAATGATGAGTCAGTTGTTAGATTAACAGTTTTGTTTATTTGGTTACTTGGTTCCATGCAGCCATTTATGGCAATAGAATTTTCTCTAGGTGGAGCTCTAAGGGGAGCAGGGGATACCAAAACTCCATTAATGATCACTCTGACTTGCTTGGTATTGATTAGGGTAAGTCTGGCCGGCTTGTTCTTTTACTTATCGCTCCCAGTTGAGTATATTTTTGCTAGTTTGCTTGCTGATTATATAGTTAAAGGTTTTCTCTATACCTATAGCTTCCGTTCAGGAAAATGGGTACACGCAATAAAATCAACTTAAACGCGGATTTGTTTTAACGATCCTTTTCCACAAACGTTTTTCATCTTGATTGGGATTTTTTGAACTTAAATTATTAAAAAATTTTTCAAGGCATTCATAGAATTTTTCTTGTTCATTTAAATTAGAGTTAAATTTATCTTGCAATACCTTAAGGTTCATTTTGTCTCTAATTGACTGATCTTTTTTTAATGAATCCACATTAGCATGGATTTCAATTTCAATTACTGCCTCAGTTAAGAGACTTTTATCATTTTTAAAATTTGATTTTTCAAGCATCTGTCTAATTCTGTGAGGAATGGACATCATCTCCTCAAGATTTTCAATTTTATCAATTAGTGATTCAAAATCTTTTAACTCATTCTTTTTTTTCTCTTCAGCTACTTTGGTTTTTATATCTGTAAGATGTTTTTTTACTTCACTAAATTCTTTAGATTTAGAGGCATGTTTAATGGTCCGCAAGAAAGACTCGATATCATTTGGTGAAGAGCTATTTAATTCATCTTTAATATATTTCTTTAGTAATAAAATCTCTACATCAGCCAATGCCTTTTTTTCAGCATAGAATTTATCTGCTGCTGAATTCAATTCTTTCCATAACCTATCATCATTTTTTCTTCCAGCAGATCGAATTCTTTGAAATTGAGATTTAATTTCTAAAAACGCTTTAATGTTTTCAGAGTTATCCTCATGACTAAGCTCATTTACTTTTGCTATTAAATTTTCTTTTGAAAACTTATTACTTGATTCTATGGTCTTAAGATGATCAAAAATTGGTTTTCTTACAGCTGAGAATTCTTGTTTTAAATTCTTAAAATCATCATCACGTACAGGAGCAAACTTTTGCCATTCATCAAATTGGTTCTTTAAATATTTGTACAGATTATTATTTTTTTTGAACTCGCTGCTTTGAACATATGAGTTAATTGATGCAATTATTTCTCTGCGCTTATTGGCATTTTCAATTTTTATACTATCAAGCTCAGCAAAGAATTCTTCACAGGGCTGCCATGCCTTATCAGTTAGAGTTTTAAACTCCTCCCATTGTTCTCTACTGGCAGGCCTACTCGAATTATCTAATTGTTGCCATTTTGTTTGGATTTCGTGTATTTTGTTTGCCTGATCCCTGGGTTTAAGCTCACCTGAATCATTGATTAAGGCCTGGACTTCTTTAATCATCTCAGCTCTTTTAGGATTTACGGCGAAGGACGAAACATCATTAAAGTATCGTGATTGAGCTAAAACGAAATTATGCTTATGTCTAAGCTTATTTGGCACTGATGGTAGCGATTTTAAGTCCAGGTTAAGGCTTTTAAGTAATTTCTGACCTGCCTTAATTGAACCATCATTAAAGTGAGACTCAATAGCATCTATCTTTTGAAATAAATCTTTATTTGATCCCACTTTTTGTATCCGATGAAGTTTATAATTAGTAGTTCAATGAAAAAAATAATTTTAACAGGTATTACCACAACTGGTATCCCTCATATTGGAAATTTTTTTGGTGCTATCAAACCTGCTATAGAATTATCCGATTCTAATGACGCAGAATCTTTTTTATTTTTAGCTGATTTACATGCAATTATTAAACAAAATGATCACTCTGCAATTGAGGATTCTGTTAAGAATGTTGCCCTTGCCTGGCTATCAGCAGGACTTAATCCTGATAATACAAATTTTTACAGGCAATCAGATATTCCTGAAATAAGTGAGCTAGCATGGATTTTGGGTTGCGTTACCTCAAAAGGCCTCATAAATCGTTCGCATGCCTATAAAGCTGCTGTTGATCAGAATAAAGCTAATAATTTAGATGATGATAAAGCAATTACCATGGGCTTATTCTCTTATCCGGTATTAATGGCAGCAGATATATTAATTTTTAATGCAACTCATGTTCCAGTTGGAAGTGATCAAATTCAACACCTTGAAATGACCAGAGATATAGCAGCTAGATTCAATCATATTTATAAAAATGACCTCTTCAATCTCCCAGAGGCTATTACCAATGATGATGCAAAGACAATACCAGGTCTTGATGGGAGAAAAATGAGCAAGTCGTACAACAATGTCATACCCTTCTTATGTTCAGAGAAAGAACTTCAAAAAGGGGTTATGCGTATTGTTACTAATTCACTTGAGCCTGGTGTTAAAAAAGATATAAAAGACTGTAACTTATTTACGATTTATTCATCATTTGCTTCAAATGATCAGATTGATGCTTTAAAGAAACTTTATGCTGATGGAGTGGGTTGGGGTGAAGCTAAAAAATTAGTATTTAATGATTTAAATGCAATCATAGAACCCGTCAGAGATCGTTATTTTGACTTGCTGCAAAAACCTGATTATTTAAATGAAGTTCTCGATCACGGTTCTTTAAAAGTGGCTCCAATAGCTAAGGAACTTTTAGAGAAGGTTAGAGATCTAGTCGGCATCAAAAAAATCAGCTAATAAAAATGAATAACCACCATTTTTGGTTAAAATTTGGCCTATTTTCAGTGGGTTTAGGTCAATCATTTGCTTTTGTACTTGTACCACCACTTGCAAGAGATCTTGGTTTATCAGAAATACAAACATCTACTATTTTTGCAATCTCTGCAGTTGCTTGGGCCATAACCAGTGCATCATGGGGAAGAGCATCAGATAATTTTGGTAGAAGAAACATTGCAGTAATAGGTTTAATTGGGTATTCAATTTCTATAATTGCCTTGATAACCCCTTTATTTCTTGTTGAACAAAATCTTCTAGCTTTTGTATACCTTTTCCCTTCGTTGATACTTGGAAGGTTAATAAATGGCCTAATTGGATCTGCTACAAGACCAGCATCATTCGCTTATTTAGCAGATATAACACCACCAGAAAAAAGAACAGTTAAGTTTGCCCGGATGGAATCTAGTTTCCTAGCAGGAACCGTTCTAGGCCCTCTAATTGGCGGATTTTTATTCTTATTTTCACAATCACTTCCATTTTATTTGTTTGCAGCTTGTGCATTAATAGCAGCATTACAGCTATATCTAAAAATGCCAAATACAAAAATAACCACTGATACTGCAAATGATATAAATAGTATTTCTTTTAGAGATGCTAATGTCTGGCCATTTTTATTTTTTGCAGCACTTATAAGCTTCTGCCAAGCATCTTTACTTCAGAGTATTGGTTTCTATGTAACAGATATTTTTAGCGAATTACCTGATTTACCTCTAATTATAAGTATTTGCTTTGCAATCCTTTCAATTTCAACAATTATTTCTCAATATTTATTTACCGATTTATTTGGCTTAGATAATTCTAAGTTACTTAAATACGGTATTTTAATTGTATTAATTTCATATTTATTTGCTGCTTATTCTAGCTCAATAGCTATTTTTTACTTCGCAATAATACTAAATGGTATTGGTTCAGGGATGATCAGACCGGCTAACGCATCAGCGCTTTCGCTTGCACAAAGTCCAGAAAATCAAGGTTCTGCTGCTGGTTATTTGGGCTCTGTTATACCTATTGGACATATGCTAACTCCTGTTGTTGCAATGCCTATTTACCAAATTGATCCAACTTATTTATATATATTTAGCGCAATGTTATGTTTTATCGCAGCAATCTTTATAATAATTAATCCAACAATGAAATCAGTAAAACTTTTAGAAAATGAGTAAATCAAAAGCATTATTACTTGTAAATTTGGGCACTCCAAATAAGCCGACTTATTTTTCTGTGTTTAGTTATTTAAAAGAGTTTTTATCTGATTATCGAGTGCTTGATGTTCCTGGCCCAATTCGATTTTTTCTAGTGAATTTTATTATATGTCCATTTAGATCATTGAGCAGTTCAAAGCTTTACAAGAAGCTTTGGGAAAGAAACAACTCTGAATCCCCATTGATAAAACATGCAAATACTTTGAAAAGTATATTGAATGACAGGCTAGATGATCATGAGGTTTTTTATGCAATGAGATACCAAAATCCATCTTTAAAAAATGTCATCAACTCAATTATGCTATCCAATCCATCGGAGATAGTTGTTTTTCCTTTATTTCCTCAGTATGCGTCCTCTACTACAGGTAGTGTTTTCGAAGCTTTTACAAAAGAACTTTCCAAGTATTGGGTGGTACCAAAAGTTACATTTATAAATCAATTTTATACAAATAATAAATTTATAAGTGCATGGGCAAATAAACTATCAAGTTATGACTTGGATGCCTACGATAAAATAGTTTTTTCTTACCACGGGTTACCGAATTCACATGTCGACAAAGTCTATATGAATGGATTGTGTGCAGATAGAAATTGTGAATCTGATTTCAACGAAGAAAACAAATTTTGTTATAAGGCTGCTTCATTTCATACAACGAAACTTATTCAAGAAAGATTGGGATTAAATGCAGATAAGTGTATTACTTGCTTTCAATCAAGGCTTACAAAGAATTGGCTAACTCCATTTACAGATAGTGTTTTAGAGGAATTAGCAGCCAACAATCATAAAAAGATATTAGTTGCAGCGCCTGCCTTTACAGCTGATAACCTAGAAACGCTAATCGAGATAGATGATGAGTATAAAGAATTATTTGTTGAGGCTGGTGGACACACTCTTGATTTTGTCGAGTCTCTTAATGATGATGAAGAATGGGTTCAGGCTATAATTAATATTTTAGGAGAAACTAATGTTTAAGGAAGGCTTATTAAAAGGTAAACGTATCCTTGTGACGGGTGGTGGCACAGGCCTTGGAAAAGAAATGGCAACACATTATGCGTCATTAGGGGCTGATATTGTGATTTGTGGTAGGCGTTTAAATGTATTAGAAGAAACTGCTGATGAAATCAAATCAAATCATAATGTTGATGTATTAGCGCAATCACTCGATATTAGATCACCACAAGATGTCGACGATTTTATAGATAATATATTTGCAACAAAGCCACTTGATGGGTTGGTAAATAATGCAGCTGGTAACTTTATTTCACCTACGAAAATGCTTTCTCCAAGAGGTTTTGATGCAATTGCTAACATTGTATTTCACGGAACTTTCTACGTCACACATTCAGTTGGACGAAGATGGATAGAAGCAGGACTTAAAGGAAATATTATTTCCATTTTAGCAACATGGGTGTGGACTGGATCACCTTATGTAGTTCCTTCAGCGATGAGTAAGTCTGCTATCAATGCAATGACAAAATCTTTAGCTGTTGAGTGGGGTCCTTACAATATTAGGGTTAATGCAATTGCACCTGGTCCTTTTCCAACTGAAGGGGCTTGGGCTCGCTTAAGTCCAAAAGGAGACCTAGATAATGATAGCTCCTATAGCGCAATCCCGCTTGGTAGAGTGGGTGAAATGTCAGAATTACAAAACTTGGCCTCATTCCTAATGGCAGATGGCTGTGATTATCTTACAGGGCAAACTATTGCTATCGATGGAGCTCAATATATCACTGGCGGAGGTACATTTTCTGGGCTTTCAAAACTCAAAGATTCTGATTGGGAAGAGATTAAAAGTATGATTAAATCTACCAATGAAAAGGATAAGGCTAATAGAAATACTTAAATAGGGGTAAGTTATGACAGATATGCATTCAGTACTAAAAAAACAGAAGGATTACTTTATTAAAAATGGTGCTCCTTCTTATGAGTTAAGAATTGATCGTCTTAATCGGATGAAAGATATTGTTCTAAAGAATAAAGATAAAATTGTTGATGCATTAAATGAAGATTTTTGCGTAAGATCAAAGAACCAATCAATGGTTACGGATGTTTATTCTATTATTCCGGATATTGAGTATACAAAAAAGAATCTTAAAAAATGGATGAAGGTAGACAAAAGAAAACCATCATTTCCATTTGGTTTGCTTGGTGCTAAAGCTGAGGTTCGTCATGAGCCTGTAGGTACAGTTGGAATGATCTCACCTTGGAATTTCCCGGTAAACCTTACTTTTGCCCCTCTAAGTGCTGTATTTGCCGCGGGTAATCAAGTAATGCATAAGCCCAGTGAATATACAGAAAACACAGCAAATCTCTTAAAAGAAATGTGTGATTCTGCCTATGATGAAGAGGAATTTGCAACGATTCTTGGTGGACCAGAAATCGGTGCTGAATTTTCTTCTCTTCATTTTGATCACTTGCTCTACACAGGAAGTGGAAATGTAGGGAAACTAATTATGAAGGCGGCATCTGAAAACCTTGTACCAGTAACACTTGAGCTTGGTGGAAAATCTCCAGTTATTATTGGTGATGGAGCAGATTTAACAACAACAGCAAAAAGAGTAATGATGGGTAAAACAATGAATGCTGGTCAAATTTGCTTGGCACCAGATTACATACTGGTTAAAGATTCTAAAGAGCAAGAGGTTGTTGATGAGTTAAAAGCAGCTACTGCTGAGTACTATCCAGATATTAAGCATAACCCTGATTACACGAGTATTATCAACCAGAAACACTACGATAGAATTAATGGATTGGTTGATGATGCAAAATCAAAAGGTGCCAATGTAGAACAAATCAATCCTGCCAATGAAGATTTCTCACAACAAGAGGCTTATAAGATTCCTCCAACTTTGGTGAGAAATGTTAACGACGACATGGAAATAATGCATGAAGAGATCTTTGGTCCGGTTTTACCAATTAAAACTTATCAAGACATTAATGAGACAACTGAGTATGTAAATTCAAAAGATCGTCCTTTAGGTTTATATTATTTTGGACAAAATAAAGCTGAAGAGGATAAAGTCCTTAACAATACTACTTCCGGTGGTGTTACAGTTAATGATGTAGTGGGTCATATTCAAGTAAGTGATTTGCCATTTGGTGGTGTTGGACCCTCTGGAATTGGCAGATATAAGGGCTATGAAGGATTTCTTAATTTTTCAAATGCAAGAGCTATAAGTAAGCAGGTTGGCTCTAGGTTTGATAAGTTTTTTGAAGCAATCAGACCACCTTACAAAGGCGATATTGAAAAAGTACTAAAGCAAATAGCCAAATAAACATGTTCAAATTACCCATATCGTTGGGTATTAGATATCTGACATCATCAAAAGGTGCGTATGGCTCCTTTTATTCAATTATTTCAATTATTGGATTAACTATTGGTGTTGGTGCATTAATTATTGTTTTATCTGTCATGAATGGATTTGAGCGTGAGTTGCAAACACGTATTTTGGGAGTAATTCCACATGCTTTAATCAAGTCTGATAATCCTATCAACTATAAAGACTTGACATTAATTGATTCATTGAATGTTGAAGGTATTGAAGCCTACGGCCCATATATTGAGCTTCAAGGTCTAATAGGTAGCGATGATCGATCAAGGGGAGTCTTTATCTCGGGTATTGTTCCTGAATCTGAAAACAAAATGTCCATACTTCCAGAATTTATGGTTAGGGGATCACTGAATGATCTAAAAGATAAATCTGGTGTTGTTATTGGATCATGGCTATCAAGATATTTAAATCTGTCTCTAGGTGACGAAGTTACTGTATTTACTAATACAACTAGAACAAATATTTTTGGAACTTATCCCAGAACAATCAAAACTAAAATTGTTGGCATATTTGAACTTAATGCTGAGCCTGATCAGAGTCTGGTCTTAATTCACCACAATTTTGCCAGAAATTTAGTGAACCTTGAGGAAGGCTATACATCTAGCATTAGAATTAAAACGAAGAACCTTTTTGAAGTTGATAGGGTTGGCTATAGTGTTATTAATCAACTTCCAACAGATTATTTCTTCAGTACCTGGAAATTAACGCAAGGAACTCTCTTTAAAGCAATTCAAATGGAGAAAAGATTAGTAAGTTTACTCATGTTTTTAATCGTTACCGTTGCTTCTTTCTTAATTCTTACAGCTATAGTTACAACCGTTAAGTCCAAAGAAAGAGAGATAGCTGTACTGAAAACTTTAGGAATGAGGGATTTGGATATAACAGTAATTTTTCTTACTCTGGGCTTATTAATTTCTTTGATTGG
>CENJ01118301.1_pt1 | contig 19772 bp, 22 predicted proteins | sample 356161 | NCBI WGS metagenome assembly CENJ01 (sample SAMEA2619531, study PRJEB7988) | marine metagenome | biome: marine biome (ENVO:00000447); feature: surface water layer (ENVO:00002042); material: "saline water (ENVO:00002010), including plankton (ENVO:xxxxxxxx)" | depth 5 m
ATCTGGTGGAAACAAAGGAGATAAGGGAAAAGAGTCAGCCTACACCTTATTGAAGATGCTTAATATAATTTGAAAGTTAATTTAGCTTATCAAGTTTGATTGGACAAAATAGGTGAGAGCACCGCAGAAATAACCAACAATAGCGTAGAACGAAATCCTTTTCAAGTACCAAAAAAACGGTATATTTTCAAGACCCATTATAGCAACCCCGGCTGCAGAGCCGATAATTAATGCGCTTCCTCCTGTTCCAGCACAATATGCTAAGAATTGCCAAAAAAGTCCATCCTGGGCAAAGAATCCATCTCCACCAATTTCCAAAGGATACATTCCAATTGCGGCAGCAACTAAAGGAACATTATCTACAATTGCAGATAATAAACCAATTATTAAACCAATGGTATAAACTCCATTTTCAGTGCCAGTACCTATCTCGTTATCAAGAAAAGTTGCCATTTGACCAAGCTGACCAGCTGCTTGAAGACTCCCAACTGCTAATAAAATTCCTAAGAAAAAAAGTAAAGTTGGCACATCCATTTTCTCTAATGCATGGTAAGCTGAGAAATATCTTTTGTCCTCTTTATTATCTTTTCTATGAAGAATATCAGTCAAAAGCCATAGGAACCCTAAACTTAACATCATTCCCATAAAAGGGGGATAATGTGTTACAGACTTAAAAACTGGAACAAATAGTAGACCAGCTACGCCACTATAAAAGACTATATTCCTCGTCTTATCCGTAGTGTGATGTGATACTTCCATTTTATCCGTATCGGGTCTATTAAATGTGCCTTTTACCTTTGGTGACATAATTATTAGGGGAACAATTAGGCAGACAAGACTTGGTATAATTAACTTAGTTATTACTTCATATGTAGTTATCTGATCTCCAATCCAGAGCATTGTGGTAGTGACATCGCCAATAGGTGACCATGCACCTCCTGCGTTTGCTGAAATGATTATCATACCAAGAAAAAACCACCTGTCTTTTTGATCAGCTATAAATTTTCTAGTTAGAGAAACCATTATGATAGATGCGGTAAGGTTGTCTAATAATGCTGAAAAGAAAAATGCTACAAACCCAAGTATCCAAAATAGTTTGAGCTTACTTGTTGTTTTAATCCGATCTGTAACAACTCTAAATCCACCATGTATATCAATAATTTCAACAATTGTCATAGCTCCCATAAGAAAGAAGAGTATACTAGATATTTCAGAGAGGATTTCAAAAAGTTGCACCTCAGTCACGTAGTGTTGTATTATTTCTTTAGTAGATTTTCCAATTGTTTCAGATGTCTCAATAATTTCATCGGGATAGATATTTGAAAACTCTGTTTCAGCATAATCCTTAATTCCTTCAAGTTTGACTATATCTTCTTTTCCAAAGACATAAATAGTCCAGCAGAGTATACCAGTTATAAGCGCAATTGCAGCTTTATCTACTTTTAGTTGATGCTCGATAGTTATACAAGCGTAACCAATAACAAAAACAACAATCATTAATTCGTACATATTAAAATAATTTACTTTCTATTATAGTTCCTGATGAAGATGAATTTTTTGAGCCAGTAACTGTTTTACTTATATTTTCACAATTTAAATACCTCAGTAAACCCAAATATCCAAAAATAATTGCTTCTTTGAAAGAAACTATGTCACTATTTGGAACGATAAAGTTATTATTTAGTTTATTATATGATTTAATTTTTTTTAAGAGAAATGTGTTAAAAACCCCTCCACCAGTTAATAAAACGTTATTATTTTTTGAATCTAAACTTTTATTAATTTGGTAGGCTATATGGTGAATAGTTGTGCAGAGAATATCTTCATGAGCATACCCTTTTAATAAAGGCAAGAATTCTTTTTCTATTAAATCAATATCTAAACTTTTTGGACCATCTATATTATAATAGCCGAGATTATTTAGTTTATTAAATAATGAATTTATTTTTTTTGCCTCAGATGCAATAGATCCGTTCTTATCGTATTCTAATCCCATAGCTCTTGAATATTTATTCAAAATGATATTTGCTGGACACACATCGTATGCTGTAATTATTTTTGATTTAAGGTTAGATATATTTACAATTCCTCCAATATTAATGCAGTAGTCATTTTCACTAAAAAGATGTTTGTCTCCATATGGGACAAGTGGAGCTCCTTGTCCTCCAGTTAATACATCTAATTCTCTAAAATTAGTAATTACTTTTATTTTTGTTTTATTCGATATAATTAAAGGATTTCCAATTTGGAGTGTTATTTTTTCAGCAGGATTATGTAATACAGTATGACCATGTGAAGAGATAAGAAATGGTTTTATTGAATGATTTTTTATTAAGCTTAAAATATTTGTAGAAATTAATTCACCTAGCTCTATATCTAATTTTTTTAAATCATAAGATGAAAGTTTAGAAGATTTTAAAAGTTTTTCACTCATGACGGGGTCGTATGGTGTGAAAGATTTATTTATTAATTCATAATGCCACTTTCTGTTATCCATCCAATATGAACAATAAGCAATATCTAAACCATCACAAGATGTTCCAGACATAATGCCAATAACATTGAATTTTTTAATTTTCATGTCTTTATTTTAATTTTTTATTTATGAATTAAAGAATGCATCTTTGCTTCTGTTAAAATCTAATGATAAGCCACATGCGTATCAAATTTTTATGTTTTTTTCTAATTTACTTTTTTTTTGGATCTAAAGTATCATTTTCCCAGGTAACAACCCCATTCAGTTCATTAATTCCTGTAGGTGAGATTTCTGATAACTCCTTTGCTCATAATTTATCAATGGGGGGATTAGGCATTAGCAATGGATCGTATTGGCACTTGAATAACCAAAATCCAGCTGCCTTAGTGTATAATAGGTTTACTACATTTGAGATGGGAGTGGCTTCAGACGTTAGACAAATTGTTAATAATGAGTCAAAAGATATTATTGGTAACGGAAATATAAATTATATAGGTTTTGGTTTTCCTGTTTTAAAGTCAGGAAAATGGACGGCCTCATTTGGTTTTAATCCTTTCAGTAATATGAATTATAAATTATTTTCTGAGGATGTGGTATATAATGTTGACGGAACACCAACATCGTCACTTGTAACCTATGATTATGATGGTTCTGGAGGACTTACCGAAATATATTTATCCAATGGTTTTAAGGTTAATAAAGAATTATCTCTTGGGGTTAAGGCCACATATATTTTTGGTAGAGTTTCTAGCAATATATCTTCAACTATATCAAATGAACCTCAGTTCTTTTCTAATTATTTTGAGGAATCTAGTTACAATGATTATTCTTTTACTACAGGGTTGTTCTATAGAAAAGAAATAAATGAAGATAAGTTTTTAAAAATTGGGTTTGTTTATGATTTAAAGACGTCTCTTAAGTCTTCAACCTTTTCACAATTAGAAAGAAAAATTCCTAATTCTCTTAATGTACTAGTAATAGATACTATTTTAAATGATGTTATAAGAGACTATATTATTCCTAAAAATTATGGTTTCGGAGTTTCTTATGAGATTCTAGATAAGCTTTCTTTTGGAATTGATTTTAGGTTTCAACCGTGGAAGAAGAATTCAGGCTTTGAAAATCAACAAAATAATTACAAGAATTACTTTCAGGTCTCAACAGGTATTGAAATTATTCCTGATGCTGAAGATGTTAATACTTACTTTAATAGAGTAACCTATAGGGGTGGGCTTTTATTCAAAAGATACCCCTATTTGATAAATAGCGAGGAAACAAATAATATAGCTGCTACTTTTGGATTATCATTACCTATAGGCTCCATTTCTAGAATTAATCTAGGTTTAGAGTTAGGTACAAGGGGGAGCCTAAATAAAACTCTTGCCAAAGAAAACTATTTAAAGTTCATCATAGGGAGTTCAATTAATAACATTTGGTTTATTAAGAGAAAATTTGATTAAATTTAAATATGAAAAACTTACTAATTTTATTTATAATAATTTCATCTAATACCTATGTTATATCTCAACCAGGATGGAATTGGCCAGAGGATAAGGCTAGTGCTGAAGAAAAAAACGTCCTTTATACAGACTACCTAAAGCAGGGCAATTGCGACATGGCTATTGAATCAAACAGATGGTTAGTTCAAAATGTTCCTGGGTTACACGTCTCAATATATCAAAATGCTGTAAAAATTTTAAGGTGTTTAATTGATAAAGAAGAAGACCCAGATAAAAAAAATTCATTAATACAAGAAGCAATATCAATTTTTGATAAAAGAATTGAAAATTTTGGTAGGGAGGCCTATGTAAAGAATAGAAAGTCAACTTTTGCATACACTTTTTATAGGTCTGATAAGACACAGTATGAGAATCTTTACAATATGTTTAGTGAAGCTTTGGAGTTAAATGGCAACAAATTAGGAAATAGTAATATTGTTGGTTTTATGGATATTGTTAGAAAACATAAACTAACCTCAAAGACTATATCTGATGATCAAGTTCTTGATATATATGACAAGCTATCAAATGTAGTTTCCTTTAAAAGGTCTGATGACCCAAAAAATATTGATAGGTTAAAAAGGTATCAGGACAATCTTGATAAGCTTCTAACGGCTACGATAACCGTGGACTGTAACTTTGTTGAGAACACTTTAGGTCCAAAGTTAAACCTGTTAGTTGAATCCCCATCCGATGAAATAATTGAGACAGATTATGAGAACTTAGATCCTGTCGAAGGAATTTTGTATTCGGACGAAGTTTTAAATCTTGCCAAAAAAATATTCCAGCTTAGTATAACTGGAAAGTGTACTTCTTCAGATATTGCATTATCTGCCGCTAAAATAATGTTTACTAATGAGAAAGATTTTGCTATAGCTAAATTTATTGCTGGCAGAGAATTGTCTTCTAAAAATTATGAGGCTTCTCTCGAATATTATGATGGAGCTCTTTTGTCTACTGATGACACAAAACAAAAATCAGAGATTTATCTAAATAAAGCACAGTTATATGCTCTTGTTGGAAATAAGATAAAATCTAGAGATAATGCAAGAATGTCTATATCATCTGAAAATAATTCTGAGGCATATAAACTTATTGGAAATCTTTACATGGCATCTTATGAAGAGTGTAAAGGTGGTAAGAGTAGAGTCAATGATAGACTCGTTTTTATTGCGGCATATAATATGTTTAAAAGGGCTGGTTTAAATACTAAAGCTGCTCAAGCTAAGGCACAGTTTCCTTCTATGGAAGAAATTTTTAATGAAAACCTTGAGGTTGGGGAGTCCCTAAATACAGGATGTTGGATAAATGAGAAAGTAACACTAAGTAAAAGAGAATGAAATTCAATATTGAGGGGTTTATTACAAGTGTTCCGGTACTTAGATTATTCGCTAAAAACTTAGCACTTAACGCTGGTATAGCTTTTGTTATTCAAGATTTTCTGATTCCTCTATATTCTAACTACATCTTTGATATAGTATTAGCTCTTGCTATTTTCGGTGTTCTTGCCTTCTCTTACTGGATATATATCTTTAAAAAGAAAAGTAAAAATTATTCACACTTCTCTTTACAGTTATCTTTGGTCTGTGCAATATTTGCAATTATGGTAGGCGCATTGAGTTCTGTGTCTAAGGCTTTTTCCTCAGATGACAGAGGAATTTTAGCATCAAATGTTGACTTTGTGGCTGAGCTCCAGGATAATACTAATGTTTATGATGAGAATCTTGTGTCTCTAGGTAGGGATATATCTAGAGTATCAGATCAGTTTTCAGAGCTTCAGTCTGACCTTTCTTCTCTCTCAGATCAGATTGCCTCTCAAATATCAGAAGACGGCACATTTTTAGATAATGAAGAATTCCTTAATAAAATATCTACCTTAATAGATGAAAAAAATTTGAGTGCAAATTCAGATACTGATCAGAGTGAATCAGAAGAAGTTATTCAATTAAGAAAAAATTTAGATATAGCTACAGAGTTACTTAGACAAGTTACATTAGCTAATGTTAATCTACAGAAAAAAAATAATGAAAAAGTCTCACCTCTAGATGAGTTGAGTGCAGATAGTATTGTCTTTTATATTGGAGAGTTGAAAAATGATGTTAATGATCTTAGAAACTTTTCTCTTCAACTACTGGCCAATACCGCCCTAGCTGATTCTAGGTCAGAGTTAAACAATTTTAAAAACGAAACTAAAAGAGATTTACAAGAATTAAAAGACTTCACTTCTTTGGAGATTGATGAGATAAAAAAAATTGCAGAAGAAATACTTAATAGTGACAGAAAGGGGGATAATAACAGAGGAAATAATAATATTTCAAAGGAGCTTAAGGACCTTTCAAAAGCCATTGAGAAAGGTAATAATTACCAATCATATTCTATTGATGATGACTACCTAGAAGAAATTGTTGAGACGTATCAGCAAATTGTTGATAAAATTGATAACAACCCAATTCAAGAGGATATAAGAGAAATTAAGAAAGAGATAGCTAACTTATCATCTAATAACTCTGAATTACAGGACTTAGGAACATCTAGCAATCCAGTCTCCTCATCACCAACAGGCTCTACTCAGTCGTTAAATAACTCCTCAGGTTTATCAGAGCTCAAATACTATATTGTTGAGCTTATGAAAGATCAGAATGAGATAAGACAGATAGTAAAAGATTTAAGAGAGATCCTGGAAGAAAAATCCGATGACTAACCCTAGATATCTAATAATTCTAATAAGTATATTTTTAATTTCTTGTAACCTGTCTAACACAAAATTATCTCAAGAGAACTTAGATTATTCAGGGCCAGACTTAGAAGTTATTGATCTTAAAACTTCATTCTCAGATTCTGCTCGTACACGCTTTTTTTTACAAGCAGAACTATATCAGGTTTTTAATGACGGAAAAGAACTTTATCCGGAGGGCATAAATGTGGATATTTATTCTAAAGAAGATAAAAATATAACAGCGAAGTTTTCTGCTAATTATGTTACAAGAAATTCAGAAGAAAATTTTTATCGTGCCGAGGGTAATGTAATATTATATAATATTGATACAGAGAATGAGTTAAGGACGGAGGAGTTATTTTGGTACCCAAATGAGGAAAAGTTTTCTACCAATAAATTTGTTACAATCAAGTCTGAAAATGAAATTCACTCTGGCGAGGGTATGGTTTCAAATCAAGATTTTACAGATTATGAGATACTGAAACCATCAGGTATAATTGAAATTGATGAAAATTAATTAATTAAATTTTCTCTTACTTTCCTTTTTAATATTTAAGGTTTGTGTACATTTTAAAAATAAATTATTTAAAATAAATGCTAGATTATCAATCACAATTTTTACTTATCATAGTATGTATCTTATTCTCGGGATTATTTTCAGGGCTAGAGATTGCATATATCTCACGAGATAAATTAAACTTTGAAATAAAATCAACTCCAAAAAGTTTTTTTGGAAGGGTATTTAATATACTTAACACTAACAGTTCAGAAATTATAGCCGCACTACAAATTGGTATAAATCTATCTCTTGTTATTTATGGGATAGCAATGGCAGATTTTTTAGAACCCATTTTAATTTATTATCTACCTGAAATTATTAAAAATGACTTCTCTGTTTTAATAATTCAGACTTTTATATCAACCCTAATAGTTTTGGTAACTGCTGAGTATATTCCAAAAAGTATATTTATGATTAACCCAGACCGACTGATTTCATCGTTCTCAATTTTATTAGTGTTTATATACTTTATTTTTTGGCCAGTTGTTAAGGTCGTAATATTTTCTTTAAAATTTATAATTGAAGATATTTTAAAACAAAGTTATTCTGATGAAAAACCTGTGTTTAAAATAACAGACCTTAATGAGTATATTAAAAAAGTTGTTGTTTCTGATAAAGAAATTCAGACAAAAAATGTATCAGAGTTCTTTAATAATGCTTTAAATCTTAAAGCAGTGAAAGTTAGAGATTTTATGATACCTAGGACAGAAATTATCGCTGTTGATGAAGAGGATTCAATAAGTGATTTAAAAGAAACAATTAATAAAACAGGCTACACTAAAATTATTATTTATAAATCATCTATTGATAATGTTATTGGATACTGTCACGGGCTTTCATTATTTACTAATCCAAAAGAAATTAATGGTATATTAAAGCCAATTCATTATGTAAATGAGACGAACCTGGCTAGCGACTTGCTCCTTAAATTTATATCAGATCAGATTAATATAGCTGTTGTAATTGATGAGTACGGAGGAACGTCAGGTATAATAACGTTAGAAGATATTATTGAGGAGATATTTGGTGAGATTATTGATGAGTTTGATGAACTTAATTTACTTGAAGATAAGGTAGATAAAAACTCTTTTAATTTTAGTGCTAGGTTAGAGATTGATTATCTTAATGATAAGTATGATTTGAAAATCCCAGAGGGAGATTATGATACCCTTGGCGGATTTATCCTTAATTTTACAAAGGAAATACCTAAAAAAAATGAAAATATTGATTACAATAATTTTACAATTAAAATTTTATCAATAAATAACAATAGGATTGATAACGTATTTTTTAGAAAGAATTAAAATAATTAATAATTAAAATTTAATTTTGCATTCCTAATATAATATTATGGCTATAATAAGTACTTTAAGAGATAAGATGGGAAAGTTCCTAGTTTTCGTAGTAGGCTTCTCTATTGTTGCATTTGTCCTTGGAGACATTTTAGGACCTAATAGCTCATTTATTGGACAGAATAGAAATATTGTTGGTTATATTAATGACGAAGAAATTGATTTGTTAAGATTTAATACTGTATACGAGGAACTCTCTTATAATTTTTCTCTTAATAATGGAAGATCACCTAGCCAACAAGAAATTTCCGATATAAGAGATCAGGCGTGGGAGAGGCTAATAAATGACATAAGTTATGTAGATGAATTCGAAAAGATTGGACTTACAGTTACAGATAAAGAGTCTGTAGATATGGTACAGGGTACTAATATACACCCAATGATCATTCAAGCATTCTCTGATCCATCCACTGGAAGTTTTAATCGTGATAATGTAATTGGTTATCTTCAAAACTTATCTTCACAACCGACAAATCAGCAGCAGGCTTGGTATTCTTTTGAATCAAACCTTAAACCAATGAGGTTAAGGTCAAAATACGATAATTTAATTACTCAGTCAACATTTTATAATTCACTAGATGCAGAGGCAGAATATTTTAACTCATCATCTAAAATCGATCTTGCATATTTTTATGTTCCTTTTTATTTAATTAGCGATACAATTTTTGATGTATCAACTAGTGAGATGAGGAGTTACCTTAATAAAAATAAATCAGATTATAATCAAGAGGAGACAAGATCTATAGATTATGCTTTTTTTCCCGTTCTTCCTTCAGCAGAAGATTCTAGTTTTTTTGAAAATGATATAGAGAGTATAAGTGAAAATCTACTTTCTGGAAATATTATAGATGACTCAACATATGCTGTAATTAATTCTGATAGTTTTAATCCGTTCACTAAATATAACCCTGACGAATTACCGGATGACTTAGTTGGTATGGCTGTAGGCTATGTAACCGCACCATCTTATTCTAATGGTACTATAACTGTAAAAAAACTTTCTAAAATTACTCAGGACGAAAAAGAAAAGGCCAGAGCAAAGCATATTCTTCTAAGGTTTGATGACACCAATAAGACATCTGTTAGATCTGAGGCAAATAGAATATTAAACCTTATTAGGTCAGGAAGTGATTTTGATGAAACTGCTAGAACTTATAGCCAAGATGGATCTGCTTCAAATGGAGGGGATCTAGGCTGGTTTTCCGATGGCGTAATGGTAAAACCATTTCAAGATGCTGTTTTTTCAAGAAATAGGGCTGGCTTAATACCGAGAATTATAGAGTCAGATTTTGGATTTCATATTATTTACGTAACATATCCAAAAACTAAAACATCGTATCATGTGGCTACTATCTCCAAGGATATTCTCCCTAGTGATAATACTAGAAATAATATTTATAGATCTGCTGAGTTATTTAAGCTAGATATAAAATCAGATGAGACTGATTTTTCAGAGTATATAAAACTGAAAAATATCACCGGAGGAAATGTTATCGATTTAGATAAAAATTCATCAGATTTAGGATCCGTTCAAGATGCACGTAATGTTGTTATATGGGCATATGCTGACGATAGGTATGTGGAGGATATCTCTGATGTCATTGAAACTGATGAAGGATATATTGTCGCTCAGGTAAATGGGATTACTTATGAGGGTACAAAGGATCTTGACGAAGTTGAAAATTCAATAAAAAGAAGGATTATCGATGAGAAAAAGTTTACTTATTTAAATGAAAAGCTTTCTGAGTATAACTCCTTGCAAGACCTAAAAGATAACTTAGGACTTGGAGAGATCTACAGGTCCTCTGGACTCAGTCTATCAGAAAACTCTCTATCAAATGTAGGCTACTCTCCAGAATCTGTAGGTACTGCATTTTCTATGGAAGAGGGAGAACTGACACGTCCTTTCAAAATTGATGGTGGTATTATAGTTTTAGGATTAGAGTCAAAAGTGCTTCCAGATACGCTATCTACTTATGATGACTTTAGGAACACATTAATACAAACAAGTAGATTTAGTATACCATCAAAGATTGATGAAGCCATCAAATTCTTTTCTGACATAGAGGATAATCGATACAAATTTTTTTAGTTTATGTCTGATCTAGACAGTTTTAAAAGTACCCTTGAGGAAGAGTATGATTTTCCTGCAGAATACTCTTTCAAATTTATAATTAAATCAGAATCTATTGCTAAGGTATTAGATCTTTTGCCGGGTTCAGATTACTCTAAAAGAGAATCAAAAAATAAAAAATATACATCACTTACAATATCCAAAATGATGAAAAATGCTGATGAAATCCTTTATATTTACGAGAAAGCATCTAAAATAGATGACATAATATCTCTTTAAAATGTGGAAAGAAAAAGAAAATAAATTAGAAAAAGATTTCGTATTTGACGACTTTAATAGTGCCATTGATTTTATTAATAAAGTTGCAGTTATTTCAGAAAAACAAGATCATCACCCAGAGATTTATAATATTTATAATAGGGTTAGTATAAAATTATCCACCCACGACATGGGTGATATAGTCACAGAGAAAGATCATAATCTCGCATCAGAAATTGATAAAATAAAATGAGTTTGGAATTTTATCTTTCTGTGGTCCCTACTCCAATCGGAAACCTTAATGACATAACCCTAAGGGCCGTTGAGACACTAAAAGAATCAGACCTTATTTTATGTGAGGATACCAGAACTTCAAAAAGGCTTTTAGATAAATATGATATCAATAAACCACTTCACTCTTATCATATCCATAATGAGCATAAGGTTGTGAATAGGTTTATAAATAAAATATTATCTGGTGTTCAGGTATCTCTTATAAGTGATGCGGGTACTCCTTCAATTTCTGATCCAGGCTATTTGATAGTTAGGGAGGCAATTAAGAATAATATTGAAGTAGATTGTCTGCCTGGTCCTACTGCTTTTGTTCCTGCTCTCGTGAACTCAGGTATATCTTCAGACAAATTTGTATTTGAAGGATTTCTTCCAAAGAAGAAAGGCAGAGCTACTAGGATTAAATTTTTAAAAGAAGAGAAGAGATCTATCATAATCTATGAGTCTCCTTACAGGATAAAAAAATTGTTATTAGAACTCATTGATATATTTGGTGAGGAGAGGAAGGTGAGTATATCTAGAGAGCTGACTAAGATTCATCAAGAAAATATTAGAGGCACATTAGGTGATGTTAGCCAAAGGTTAAATGAAAAAAACATTAAAGGTGAAATCGTTATAATTATTGAAGGTGCATAAAATCTATTTATCTATATTATTTTGTTTTACTTCTCTCTTATCCTTCTCAAATGATAATGGGCAAAGTGGTTTTTCTGTCATAACAATAGGTCCCTACGAGAACGAATTATATAGTGCTTTTGGTCATAGTGGTATTAGGTATTACAATAAAAATACTGGAGAAGATTACTTCTACAATTACGGGATATTCGACTTTGAACAGCCAAATTTTTATTTAAATTTTTTAAATGGAAGGTTGCTATACAAGGTTGGAAAGTATAGTTACCCAGCGGCAAAAAACTACTATATAAACCAAAATAGGTTTGTGAAAGAACAGTTTCTAAATCTCGATCAATCTGAAGAAATACTACTTTATAATTATTTGGAACAAAACATTCAACCCGAGAATGCTAATTATTTATATAATTACGTTTACGATAATTGTGCCACAAAAATCAGAGATATATTATCCGAGGTTATTGGGGATCAGCTATATTTCTCTGAGGTACCTGGTGATGTATCTTTCCGTAACTTAATGGATATATATCTAAATAATAACCTTTGGGGTGATTTAGGAATTGATATATGCTTAGGCCCTGAAATTGATAGAGTTATTTCTTATGAGGATAAAATGTTTATTCCTGATTTCCTTTTTGAATCTTTGGAAAAGGCTAATATAGGTAAGAGTAATGAATTGGTTAAAGAAACTGTTATACTTAATCCGAGTATTACACAAGAGTTTAGAGGAAACATTCTCACACCCAATACGATTTTTTTTATTTTTTTTATTTTTATTCTTACTATATCTTTTAGGCAGATTAAGTATGACATATCATATAATCTAATCGATTTTTTTATTTTCCTGTCTTCAGGCATAATTGGGCTGCTTTTATCTTACTTGTGGCTATTCACCGATCACCTTTCTGGTAACAATTTTAACTTGGTGTGGGCCCTGCCCTCAAATATTTTAATCTGTTTTCAATTTATTAAAACATTCTCTAAGAAGTTCCTTGTCAACTATCTGATTCTGTATTCTTCATTTCTGATAGCCCTATTTCTGATGTGGAATATTATACCTCAGAATTTAAATGAGAGCTTAATCCTTCTTATTCTTGGAATTCTTGTTAGGGCACTGACAAATATTTTATGTATTTCTAGGTCTGCTGTTCAATAGTTTTGAAAATTTCATCGGAAGAGAAACCCTTATAAAGTAGGTGCGCTATAAGTTTATTTTTTTCTGGATTAATATGCTTCCTGGTGTAAACCTCTATATTCTTTCTAAGAACCTCGTAGTATGTTTTCTTATCAATACTGTTTATCCCCTCTTCTATCTCTGAACTATCTAATCCTTTTTCGAATAGATGATTTCTTATTTTAATTTTTCCCCACCTGTTGCTTTTATTTTTTCCTCTTGAGAATGCTCTGGCAAAACGCAAATTATCTACTGCACCTATCTCTTCCAATCGTTTTATAACCTTTTCTATAATTTCTGGAGAGTAATTTTTTGAATGGAGTTTGGTATTTATTTCTTTTTTAGATCTTTCCCTGTAGCCACAGAACCTAAGGCTTAGTTCTACAGCTTCTCTGTATTTTACATCCTCATTGCTTGACATAACCTTTCCTGCTAAGAATACTTTTAATAAACCTTATCTCATTTTCATTATTAAAAACTTTAAAAGGAAAAATAATGTATTGGACTACATTAAGTTTAAAAAGGAAACAGTCACTTAAAATTTTTACACTCTTTATTGTCTCCCATTTAATTGGCATCCCTTGTTTATTATTAATTTTCATCATGAGCTGACCACTTGAGATTTCATAGGATAATCTGTCAAACATATAACTACTCTGTTCGACTTGTGTTACTCCAAAAAATTGAATTAGCCAGAATAATATATAAAGAAAGAGTGCTATACTGGCACCTATTATCCACCATATTGAGGGGATGAAAAAATTTACTGAGCAGACAGAAAGGTAGATTAAAAATACCCACCACTGTTCCTTTAGTAGATTGAAAAAGCCTCTTTTTATGTAAAGACTTTTATCCATTTTAAATTTTTTTGTTCTTACAATCATTGTTTCCGGTCTATTTTAATTTCTTTTATTTTTAACTCTTTATCACTTCCTTCCACGAATATAAGAATTTTATAAATTTTATCACTAGATAAGTATTCACCTAATAGATAAATCAATTTATCTTCAGAATCTCCCTTATGGATGATATTAAATGAAGATATGTCGTTATCGTTAAAGAAATTATCAAGTATCAATGAGCTCTTATAATTATTTTCTTGGTATAAGTTCCCTTCTATATTTAACTGAGTTTTGTTATCAAAAAAATTAACAATTTTATCGGAATTCATAATATCAAATGATTCTATTATGCTCTCTAAGTCATTGATTTGTTTGCAGAAAAGTATGAAAAATAAAATCAGTAAATGTTTTAGCATTTATAAATCTTTTAGCTGTAAATATAAATACTTAAAAACAATAATTAATTTTACATGATATGTCTAAAAAAGTAATTCTTCTAATTATGGACGGTTGGGGTCTTGGTAAGAACCCTGATGTTTCTGCAATCCATAAATCAGATACGCCATTTTATGACAATCTTATCGACAATTACCCTTCAGCCTCTCTCTCCGCTTCTGGGATTGATGTGGGATTGCCCGATGGCCAAATGGGAAACTCAGAAGTTGGACATATGAATATAGGTGCTGGCAGAATAGTAGATCAAGATCTCATCAGGTTGAATAAGTCTCTGGTAGATAAAGGAATTGGGGAGATAAGTGAGTTTTTATCTTCTGTAGAATATGCCATAAAAAATAATAAAGTTTTTCACGTGATGGGTCTTTTGTCGAGGGGAGGGGTCCACTCGCATTCAGATCACCTCTATCTCGTACTAGATTTTCTGAGAGAGTTTAATGAATTGAAGGTTAATCTGCATCTATTTACAGACGGAAGAGACTCAGGGCCTTTAGAGTCAATAGGAGAGTTTAATAAGTTGCTAGATTATATCTCTGGAACAAATATTAGCTTATCTACAGTAAGTGGGAGGTATTATGCAATGGATAGAGATAAGAGGTGGGATCGGGTTAAGTTAACATTTGACTCCATGACAAAGGGAATAGGTATAGCTAGTGAAGACATAATAAAATCTATAGAGACATCCCATAGTGAAAATATCACAGACGAGTTTATCAAGCCAATCGTATGCCACAAAGAAAACAAACCTGTCGGCGTGTTAAGAGAAGGCGATGTGCTTTTTTCATTCAATTACAGATCTGATAGGATGAGAGAACTCTCGGAGGCTCTAACTCAAAATGATGTCTCTACTCATGGAATGAAAAAAATGAATTTGAGGTATATGACGATGACAAACTATAATGATGAGTTTAAAAACATCTCCGTACTTTACGATAAAGAAAACCTATCTAATACTTTGGGTGAAGTCCTATCTAAAAACAATAAACATCAGTTAAGAATTGCAGAGACCGAGAAATACCCTCATGTTACTTTTTTCTTTTCTGGGGGTAGGGAGAAGCCTTTCAGGTATGAGTCTAGAATTCTTTGTGACTCCCCTAAAGTTGCGACTTATGATCTAGAGCCAGAGATGAGTGCTGAAAAAATTTCTCAAAAATTTATAGAGGAAATAAATAAAAAATCATTTGATTTTGCTTGTTTAAATTTTGCTAATCCAGATATGGTAGGGCACACAGGAAGTCTAGATGCTACTGTAAGAGCCTGCGAGGTAGTTGATAGAGAGGTATCTAAAATAGTTTCTTCTGCTACTAGAAATGATTACGAGGTCCTAGTAACCTCTGATCACGGTAACGCAGATATTATGATAAATAAAGACGGGTCTCCTCACACCTACCACACAACTAACCTAGTTCCAATAATTTATGTATCAGATAACAAGAGAACTTTAAATGATGGAAAGTTAGGTGACATTGCACCTACTATATTAGATATTATGGGTATCGATTTGCCCGAGGAGATGACAGGAAAAAGTCTCATAAAATAATTTTTATTTAATTCGTTTAAATAGTATGAGAAAAATTTATTTTACTTTTTTAGTTCTTTTCATTCTTGGCTGTAAGGATGAGGATCCTTCCTCACCATGTAAAGGTGATGGGCTTGATGGTGGAGTTTGTATTGAGATTTATCAACCGGTATGTGGTTGTGATAATGTAACGTATTCAAACACTTGTTATGCTGAGATAGGAGGTGTAACGTCATGGGTAGATGGCGAATGTTCAGGTTAAATTATTTAAATCTACTTTTTTTTCTTTCTTAAAATTTATCTTAAATTGAATCTTATATATTTAATTTATAAACAATTTGAAATGAAAAATTTTTATTTAATGTTAGCTACTGTTTTTATAGTAGCAGCATGCTCTGCACCATCAAACAATTCTGAAATGGGAATGAGCATGAGTATGGATGGTGAACCAGAAGGTTCGCACACAAGTGTAGAATGGCAGATATGGGCATATTCTACGGCTGCACCTGAGTTTATTGCAGAAGATGCAGCAGTATACGATGGACCCCCTGACATGGGAGGAAAATTATTGAGAGAGGGAACTAATGGTTGGACTTGTTTACCTGCAAACCCAAGAGGAATGTCAGATCCTGAGAATGGGTGGATTGACCCACACGAGGCTATGCCTGCATGTGGTGACGCGGAGTTCTTTAAATGGGTTACTGCTTATTTTGCAGGTGGTGTACCAGAAGAGGTTATGGAGAAAGATGGTTATGCCTGGATGTTACATGGAGATATGGGTGAGGATAATACGAAGCCTATGGTTCTAAATAAAGAAGATGCAGCTGAAGGACACTGGATAGAGTCTGGACCTCATCTGATGAGGATGCCAAAAGATCCTGCTTCTCTAGATGGTATGACTACGGACTTTAATTCTGGAGAGCCTTATGTGATGTTTGCAGGCTCACCTTATGCACACGTAATGTATCCAGTAGGTGATTACTACCAGTACCAGGATATGGTAAAAGAATAAATAGTTTTTTTATAATATTTATAAAGGGGCATTAATGTAATGCCCTTTTTTATTGGTTTTCACTCATTGCAATAAGTAATTCAATAAATAGGTTAATTATGTCAAGGTATATGTTAACAGCTATATCAACTGCAGTACCCCACGAGTTATCACCTGCTGCATTAGCTTGTTTTAGTCTGTCAAAATCATACACTAGATATAGTGTAAAAATTACAATACCAGCATAACTCTGGTAAAGCATCTGCTTGGCAGATTTAAATATTAAAGCATTCAAGATTCTCATTACTATTAATGCAATTAGAGAAACCAAAAGGATTACCCCTAAAAAATTAAAATTGTATGGAGATATATAAACAACCAGCATCGTTGTAAAAACTGCAATACAAGTTGATAACATTGCCTGGAATACAACATTCTGCCACACTTGGTTGTATGGGTCACTATCAACAGACAAAACATTCTTATTGAAATCGTCCTCAAGTGCGCGCATCTTTTTTGATCTTGGTCCAAAATAATTTTTCTCATCACCTTCAAAATAATAGACGAAATGCGTATTATTATTTAACCCCCAAAAGCCTGATTTATTACTTATCTGTTTACTTTTCACTCCTTTATCTTTTAAAAACTTGTTCAATTTAAACTTTTGACCGATGTATCCAATGGTAGGGCCTAAAGACCAACCTACAAACCCAGAAAGAAATGCGCATGCAACTATATTATGAGGATACATATCTCCAAAAACCCATACCATAATTATTGAAGCAAAGGCTCCTAAAATTGTTAATAGCTTCTCGGTAAATGTTTCGTAAGTTTTATTTACCCTTGCTGTTATCGTAGATATTATTAGCATGCAGCCCACTATTCCAAAAGTTCTAACCATTAATAAATCTTCCATGTTCTCTATATTTTAAATTTAAATAATCTTGGTAACCCCGTTCCCTCGTCTTCAGATGTAAGCCAGAAAGATGAATCGTCGATTATCTTTACTGCCTCTATCTGAGCTTTTCCTACCGGGATTTTATATTTTTTAACTCTGGATTGACTTAAATTATCAATGTCAAAGTTACTTATTGTATAAAGGTATTGATTTTCTGACTCGTTACCATCTTCAACAAAATCATATCCTACGAGTGAGACCAATTTTAGGAATTCATTATAATCTGCGCCGGTGATTAATGAATTTACTTTATAGGAATAAAAAGGTTCAATTTCATATGATCCTGGTTTTTTCGGAATTACGTATAATTCTGTTATTAAATTTTTTCTGTCTTTAGAGAAGATAATTAATTTGTTGCCCACAGATATTAATCCCTCTGAATCATACGGATGTTTACTTTTACTCTCGAAATTTATTTGATTTTTATAATTAAATTTAATTTTCCCATTACATCTAAATTTATTTTTTTTATCAAGAATTAGTATGGATAGATCTTTTCTTTCTCCATAATTGTTACCAGAGTTAGCAACATAAAAATTTTCATTGTCCGATGTTAGGTCTTCCCAGTCATCATTCATTCCACAATTATCTATTTTATATTTACTAATAATTTTACCATTCTTGTTAAATTCATATAATACTGGTTCACCACCCGAATCGTTATGTGTAATAAAATTTTCGTTATAATATTCTAAGCCTGATGTCTCATTTATTTCTAATGGAAGAAATTGTGTTTCAATTGTATTTTCCTTTTTTTTACAAGCGAAAAAAAATAAGGTAAGAAATATGTTTAGTATTGTTTTATTCACAATTATTTATTTTTATAAAATTAATTTTCAATAAAGTAAAAAATTATTAATTAAATACATTTATGTTATTATGAAAAAATTAATTCTAGAATATCAAAATAAGTGGGCTAGTGGTATAGTTGAAATTGGAAAGACTAAAAATAATTTTAAAGAATCAGTATCAGTTACTACGAAATTTATAAATGAGCTATATGACTTTGAAAATGGTGATGTTCAGTTTAAACCAACAAAAGCATCTGAAAAGCAATTTAGAAACGATTTCGAATCTGCTCTTTCATATTTTATAGGTAATAATACAGATTTTTCTGAGGATTCTGGTTTTGCTTTGAATCCTTGGGTAAGTGTTGAATTTGAAAATGATAGTATAAATGTTGTTGGTGATGTAGTTATAGCTATGGGAAATTATTTCTTTACTGACCAAAATGGAGATCAAACTAAAGTAGAATACTCTTTTGTCTACAAAAAGGTAGGAGACTCTCTTAAAATCATATTGCACCATTCATCACTACCATTTGGTGTATAAAAAAAGTGACCAAAAACTTTGATCACTTTTAATTTTTAAATATGAGTAATATATTATTCTTGGAATGAAGCCATAAATCCTCCAAAATCAAAAAAATCGCCACCTCCGATAATTTTTCCATCTTTAAAACTCATTGCATGGTATGAACTTAGACTAAATTCTTTTCCTGTTTCAGTGTGAACACCAGTCCATGTTCCGTATGTCCTTACTGCTCCGTCTCTCATTCCTGTTTCAGGATCTACTCCCGGTAACCAATAATCTGCTTCAAATTTGATATTATCAAACATACTTTGATACATTTTCATTGCTTCAATATGTCCTTCTTTTCCATAATTCTCAGAGCCGTAAACCGGTTGAGACCAACTCAGATCATCGTGTATAAGTTCTGCTTGAGCCTCCCAATCTTCAGAAGAGTGAAGACTGATAAACTTTTTAGCAATTTCTAAATTTTTCTCATAATCAGCATGATTTTCACTGCTAGAACATGAAATCAATACAAATGAAATCAGTATAATTAAAGTTTTTTTCATAGTAAATAAATTTTGTTAAAAATTTAAATTACAAAATTTAAAATTTAAATGTAAGAATTATAATTTAATTGTGGGTGATACTGGATTCGAACCAGTGACCCCTGCCCTGTCAAGG
>CENJ01016365.1_pt1 | contig 19747 bp, 15 predicted proteins | sample 356161 | NCBI WGS metagenome assembly CENJ01 (sample SAMEA2619531, study PRJEB7988) | marine metagenome | biome: marine biome (ENVO:00000447); feature: surface water layer (ENVO:00002042); material: "saline water (ENVO:00002010), including plankton (ENVO:xxxxxxxx)" | depth 5 m
CGGAGCGCAGATCTTTTTAGTGGGTAAGAAAAAAGCCATTTTGAATTCGAATGGTGAGGTTGTAAAGCCTGAGCGTCTTTTAGTTGCCCGTACCCGAGATAATGGACGAATTAGGTGGATGAAGGAATATGATCTTCCTAATTTTGAGCGTGTTGTGAAGATTTTGAAAGACGGACGGGGCGGCTATTATATTTTTGCAAATATCTATGACCAGAATGCTGAAAACCAGATGCGTAAAATTTGGATAGGTTCGGTTAATAAAGACGGTGAGCTAGAAAGTTCCAAAGAAATTACGCATAAGACCAATAATATTAGGGTCAATGATGTGATTCCTATGCCAGAAACAGCCGTGAAAATGGAGCGTGCACATTTTTTAATGTCAGCGGCTGCTCCTGTTGTTGCAAAGGGTGAGATGGATGATGTTTCTACGATTATTTATCAGCTAGATCACAAGATGAATATTGTTAAAGAACGCGCCATAATACTTGGAAAATCAAACGGTATATTAGAGCTTCGGCGAACTGATGGTTCATCTGTAGAGCCGCCAGGGTATTTTGGTGTGGGGTATAGTTATAATAATCATGATAAGAAAGTTGGCTGGCTGGTGAAGTTAGATGATTACGCAGGCGTTATGTGGCAGCGTCAATATCCACGCGGTGTTGCATCTGAGCTGGTTGCAGGTGACTTTTTAATGGCGGATGCGATTGTGATGGTTGGAACCTCCGCACCCCTTATTCGTGACGGGGTTAGGTCCTCTTGGGCTGTTGCAGCTTCCCGAGCAGATGGACGCGTAATATGGGAACGCTTTTTTACAGGGGAAGTGGAGTATTTCGGGAAAGACCTTGTTGTAAATGATAATGGTCTGGTGGCTGTGATGATGGATGGAGAAGTTCCACCAGAGGATGCGACAGCTACGATTAAGTCAATGCAGAAAAGCTTGGATGGCGATGAAGAGCAGGATAGGAAGGTTAATTCTATGATGAGTTCTGCGCCAGATTTCGTTAAAGAAAGTAAGCGTCCTCATGTGCGTTTAATAACGTTAAACCCACGTGGGGTTGTTATGGGGGATAATGCATATTATAACGCGCAAGCACTTAGTGCACATCGAATTTTGTTAGGTGAAGCGGGAGAGCGAATTATGATTGGTGAGACCAAAGCACGTTATACAATAGATGAGAAAAGAAATGGTGAGGATGACACAGATGCGGTTGTTCATAGTTTTGACGGGTGGGTTGCTGAAGCTGTGCCTGCACCTGACTATGAAGACCCATGTCAGCCAAAACCATATAGAGGCCTTTAGGAATTATATTTATGGACGATGTCGTTAAATTAGTAGTGAGTGAGGAATGTTCAGGACTTCGCTTTGATAAAGCTTTTAGTGAGTTGGTGGAAGATCTTACACGCTCTAGAGCGCAGAGCTTGATTAAGCAAGGGGCTGTGCACCTAAATGGCCTTATTTGTAAAGATACTTCGCGCAAGGTTATGAAGGGCGAAAGCATTGAATTTATAATGCCCGAGCTAGAGGAAGCTGAGCCTGAACCAGAGAATATCCCTTTAGATATTGTTTATGAGGATGATGATTTATTAGTTTTGAATAAGCAGGTAGGGCTTGTTGTACACCCAGGAGCGGGAAACTGGAGCGGAACGCTTGTTAATGCGCTTTTATATCATTGTGGCGACAGTCTGTCTGGTATTGGCGGTGTTATGCGCCCTGGTATTGTTCATCGTCTTGATAAAGAGACAAGCGGGCTTATGGTTGTTGCTAAACATGATAAAGCGCATAAAGGGCTTGCGAGTCAGTTAGAGGATCGCTCTTTAAGTAGGGTGTATAAAGCATTGGTTTTGAAGGTGCCTACTCCTGTTAAAGGTACGGTTGATCAACCAATTGGTAGAGATCCTAGAAACCGTTTGAAAATGGCTATACGGGGCGCTGGTGGGAAAGACGCACGAACACATTACTTGGTTAAAGAGAATTATAAGGATGCGTGTTCATTAGTTGAATGTAAGCTGGAAAGTGGCCGTACACATCAAATTAGAGTTCATATGGAAGCTATTAAGCACCCTTTGATTGGTGATCCATTATATGGGCCTCAAAAAACAGCTGTAGAGTCTGCTTTAAAAAAAGGTGGCTTTGATCAAAGTGTAATTGACCTTGTACACGCATTTCCGCGTCAGGCACTTCATGCGCAGTATCTTTCGTTTATACATCCTATTACAGGTGAGGTGCATGATTATGAAGGAGAGATGCCTTCTGATTTTTCTGCATTGCTTCGCTCTTTTTCATAGTTTGTTTTCTATTTAAATAAAAAATATATAAAATTTTATACAAATTTGTTGATTTATGGAAAATCAAGTGTTAAGTTTAATATATAAGGTCAGTGCAAAGAAAGACCATGACATAGAAAGAAATAAAACGTGTGAGAATATATGGTTGAGCTTATAGAGCATCGCCAATTTAAAGAATAAATGTACTAAAATCAGAATTTAACCCAATTAGCTTCATCCGATCTGGTACTTACTTTATCCCCCTAACGGGGGTTTTTTTTGCTTAAATTATGGATATCTAAATAAAAATGGCAGAAGGGGGCGCTTTTTTGATTGATAGCTGCTAGTGTGTCAGCATATTAAAAATAATTGGATTAGTAAGAAATGGTTGAGATGGTAGGGCCTTCAGACGATAAGGCTGATGTTGATGTAAAAGTTATTTTAGAGCATTGTAAGCAATATAGAGGGGCCAGTGCCTCTAGTAGTGTCTTTCAACTGCTAACCACTATTCCCCTGTTTTTTCTGAATTTGGTTGCTGTTTATTGGGCTCTTGATGTCTCTTATTTTCTATCGTTGTTACTTGCGGTTCCTGCTGCTGGGTTATTAACACGATTATTTATTTTTCAGCATGATTGTGGACATGGGGCATTTTTTAATTCTCGTAAGTATAATGATTGGACGGGTCGCTTAATCAGTCTATTCACTTTTACACCTTACGACTTTTGGAAACGTGCACATAATCTGCATCACTCCACATCTGGAAATTTAAATAAGCGAAGTATCGGTGCTATTGATACGATCACTGTCTCAGAATTTAGGGCTATGTCTCCTATTAAGAGGCTCGCTTATATTATATACCGTAATCCTCTTGTTCTATTGATTTTGGGTACGCCTTTTTACGTGATTTTTGCGCAGAGATTACCTTTTAATCAGTCTTTCCATTTCTATGATGATTATAAAACATTACCTCCCAAATCTATTGTTAAGAGCATTATAGGGACTAATATATCTCTACTTCTCTTTTATGGTGTGGTTGGTTATGTCGTAGGTTATGGCGTGTTACTAATGGTATATGCTCCAGTTCTAATTATGACAGCTTGGATTGGTGGTTGGCTGTTTTATATACAGCACCAGTTTGAAGAAACATATTGGGAATATAATGACGATTGGAATGTGCATGAGGCTGCGCTTTTGGGAAGTTCTTATTACCAGCTGCCAAAGGTTGTACAATGGTTTACGGGGAATATCGGCCTTCACCATATTCATCATCTATGTTCCACAATTCCAAATTATAAGTTACAGCCGTGTATGGATGCGATGCCTAAGCTTTCAGAGATTAACCGTATGAGTTTTAGAGAGAGTTTGAAATCATTAGATCTAAAGCTATGGGATGAGGTCGATAAGCGTCTTATTAGTTATCGTGATGCGTTAGCCTAGTTTATGGTGCTATGTCAGCCCAATGATCGCTTAAATGTTTTTCTGAAAATCGATCTGTTAGCTTGTAAAGTGAGAATGGCTTTTTGATTTCTTGTCCTATATCTCTTCCGAATGGTGCGGTTTTTGTATTAAGTTTTGTGTTTCGTGGTACGTATTTATAGCCGCCAAGTGGAAGTGATAACTTTAGCCCGTGATTTACATGGGTTGTTCCGCCAAACAGGTCAAAGTCCGCCGCATCAGTAAGTGTTACATAGCCTTCTAGCGTGGCGCCGTTTTTAAAGGTTTTACTTAAGGCTATTTTTCCGCCTATATCTTCGGCGAGGTAGCGGCCAGTTTGTAGATGTAGTTTTGTATCGATACTTGGCATATCATAATATAAATTAAGGTGGCCAGTTACAAGGTGGTCACCATTAAACCCTAAATTCCATGACGTTTCAGGAGACCTTTTTAACGCTAACCAGCTTTCTGCACCTATTGCCCAACGTGCATTATACGGTCTTAAGAGTACTTCTCCACCAAAACCCCCATACATTTCTTCTAAATACCCACCAATTAGAAAGAGGTGAAAGTCATCTTTGAAGCTGTGTAAGAAAGATATGTACTGTGTATCCAAAGAGAGCGTTCTTTTTGCAAAGCGATCTTCGTTACTTCGTACAGGAAGAGCTGAGCGAGGCCTTATTTTTGAAAATTTACTGAGGTTATCTTTTACGTTTAAACGAATAGATCCGCCAAAATCAAGAAAGCTTAAAAAAGATGGTGCAGATTTAGGTCTTTGTATATGTGTGCCTGCTACTATGGAGCTACGATATAAAATACCTTGATCCTCTTCTGCGAGGCTGAATTGGTTATCTATATTGAGGAAGAAGTCTGTTTTCTTGAATGATCGGTGTACGCTTGGCTTAAATTTACTTTCGTGCCGTATAGTTTTGTTAATCCATATTTCTTCTGTGCTATGCTTATTAACGCTTTTGGCCTTAATGATGTTGGATCTGATGATATTAATATTGGGGCCTTTTAGTCCTTTTAAATGTGGTGTTATTGATATTTCTTCAATGTTTTTTCCTGAATTGTTAGAGATATGTACTGCTGCTACACCTAATTGATGAGGTGTAGAGGATTGTTCATCTAAATTGAGGGCAGCATGGACTGTGTTGTTTTTGATTTCTATGTGGTGAATATCAATATTATCTTTTTGCGCCGATAATATCATTTTATGTGGATTGGGCTCTCCAATTTTTTTTTGTACGAGTTTTGTGTTTGTTGAAAGAGGAGGGGCTTCGTGCCAGTTTTTGATGTTATTTTGCAATGACAATCGTGCCATGATTTTGTCTGTGCCTTGGGCAGCTAATCCAACATCGATCCAGTTTGCAGGTTTATAGTTAAAGCCTATGCTCCATGGCTGTGGTGTATCAAAGTTAAACGAAGATTTTTCTGCGACATAGCGATCTGCGCCGTAATCTGCTTTTATCGATATACCCTCGATAGGTGTTGCATATTCTATACCTGCGAAGATGCCAATATGCTCACCTGTAAACCAGTTTTGGGCATTTGTGGGCATTTCATCGTTACCGCTGCGTGCATTCCTAAAGTGCTCGTGCAACCCTATGAGGGGGTTTTTAAAATGTTTGGCAGTCGCGAAGCGCCCCCATCCTAACCCTGCACTGAAATCAAAACTGTTATAACGTTTGGAGGCAACGATATATTCCCCTGCCATTCGCTTGTGCCCGGCTGCAGATTGAAGGCCTATAGTGATTTCTGGTCTTGACCTGTTTTCTTTTAAGAGCCGGAGGCGTGCGTCAATTCCGGGATAGAGCCGGTCAGCATCTTCATTGATGTTTGATATCTCACCGCTTTGGCGAATTGTGATTGAAAGTGGATCTGCAATTTGTGCGCTCACCCAGCTATGAATATAAGGATCAAGTGATGAAATGCCTAGTCTTACGGTTCCTTGGCTATCCATCCGTGCACTGGGTACGGTGTTTAAGCCAAGGCTACCATACATATTTGTTGATGGGTTTAATGAGTTTGCGAGCGTGGGGGCTGAAGGAAACATCAGTAATGAAAATGCTAGCGGTATTCGGTGTTTGTGTATGTTACGCAGCTGCATTGAGCACATTCTTGGGTTGTGATGATTCTTTTTTCTAAATTGTGTTTTAACTGTGATGAGGTGTCAAAGGCGGCTATGAATTTTGTCCACTGTGATGTAATTTATAAGCATGATTAATGAAGAATATGACCTTTGTGTAATTGGCGGTGGAATTAATGGTGTAGGGATTGCTAGAGATGCTGCTGGGCGTGGGCTCTCTGTGCTTCTTGTTGAAGCAAAGGATCTGGCGCAGGCTACTTCATCGTCTAGTTCCAAGCTTATTCATGGTGGCCTACGTTACTTAGAGTTTTTTGAGTTTGGTTTAGTGCGTTCTTCCCTCATAGAACGTGAAAAGCTGTTGGCGATAGCACCCCATGTAATTTGGCCTTTAGAGTTTGTTCTTCCTTATAAGGAAGAGGGGGCAAAACGTCCTTATTGGCTCGTGCGTTTGGGGCTGTTTCTTTATGACCATTTAGCGCGCCGAACCCGCATAGCATCCTCTTCAGCGGTAGAGATGGACCAAGCGCTTATGAGATCGGAGTATAAGCGTGGTTTTGTGTATTCTGATTGCTGGGTTGATGATTCAAGGCTTGTAGTTTTGAACGCGCTTGATGCAAAGGAAAGAGGTGCGCAAATAAAAACTCATACACGCTGTGAAAAAATAGCCGAAGGTCATGATGAATATGAGCGTTTTAAGGTTACGCTGAAGGATCAAAAGACAGGTAAATTGTATAAAATTGGTGCATCAATGGTTGTCAATGCTGCTGGGCCTTGGGTTGGGGAGCTTTTAGAGGATTCTGGGCTAGATGATGCAACTCCTATCGTTCGGCATGTGAAAGGATCGCATATTATTGTTCCGCGAAAGTTTGAAGGAGACAGGGCTTATACTCTTACACCTGATGATGGGCGCGTTGTTTTTGTTATTCCATATGAAAATGATTATACGCTTATTGGTACGACTGAGCAGGATTATGAAGGTGATCTTTATGATGTGCAGATCTCCGATGATGAGATTGATTATCTCTGTTCTGTTTATAGTTCTTATTTTAAAAAGACAATTCATAAGCAAGATGTTTTGTGGGCATATAGTGGCGTTAGGCCGCTTTGTGATGATGGAAAAAGTGACGCGCGTAAAGTAAGCCGTGATTATGTTATTTTTGATCATCGTCCCGATTTTGGAAAAATGATTTCGGTTTTTGGTGGAAAACTTACGACATACCGTGTGCTTGCAGAAAAGGTCGTTAATAAATTACTTCATTTGGATAGCCGTTACGTTAACCCTTGGACGGATCAAGAAAATCTGCCAGGAGGTGATTTTCCTGAAGGGCATTTTGCTGTTTTTTTTGCAGAAGTGAAGAGAAATTATTCATGGCTGGATGATACGCTTTTATATCGATATGCGCGCAGTTACGGTACGAGAATGGATGTGTTTTTAGATGGTGCGTTAAGTGAAAAGGATTTAGGCCGTAAATATGCAGATGGTCTTTATGAGGCTGAGCTGGCGTACCTTATTCGGTATGAATTTGTTCGTTCATTAGAGGATGCTTTGTTTAGGCGTTCTAAAATCGGGCTTCATATTTCTGAAAGTGTTTATGAGGAGCTACAAAAAGCTTGGCCTAAGATCGTAGAGAGAGCGGGGGGATATGGCACATAAGACACTTCTTGCGATTGATCAGGGGACGACGAGCTCTCGCTCTATTTTGTTTTCTGAATTTGGTGAAGTCTTAGACATTGCGCAAAAAGAACTGGAGATTATTACTCCGCATTCTGGTTGGGTAGAGCAGGATCCTAAACATATATGGGATGATGTTCTGCAAACGGCAAATGTGGTTCTAAAGCGAGCCAATATAAAGCCAACGGCATTAGGGATTACAAATCAGCGTGAAACAACGATTATATGGGACCGGTCTACTGGTGAACCCGTATATAATGCTATTGTTTGGCAGGATCGCCGCACGGCTGATCTTTGTAATAGGCTAAGGGCTGAAGGTTATGAGGAGCTTATTACAGATAAAACAGGGCTGTTATTAGACCCATATTTTAGTGCGACGAAAATTGCGTGGATTTTGGATAATGTTAACGGGGCAAGAGAACGTGCAGAAAAAGGTGAGCTTGCTTTTGGGACCCCTGAAAGCTGGGTTATCTGGAATTTAACAGGCGGTAAGAAGCATGTAAGTGATGCTACTAATGCCTCACGAACAATGCTCTATAATATTCGTGAGCAGTGCTGGGACAATGAGCTTTTGGAGATGCTAGATATTCCAAAATCACTATTACCAGAGGTTTTGGATAATGTGGCGGACTTTGGAGTTGCTGATGCTTTAACTCAGCCACTTAAAATATGTGGTGCAGCAGGGGATCAGCAGGCGGCTTTAATCGGTCAAGCCTGTTTTGATAAGGGGATGATCAAATCGACTTATGGCACTGGCTGCTTTGCGCTTATGAATATTGGTTCAGAGTTTAGTGTTTCTAAGAATAGACTTTTGACAACATGTGCATATTGTTTGAATGGAAATATTACATATGCCTTAGAAGGATCCGTTTTTATTGCGGGTGCCGCTATTCAGTGGCTTAGGGATGGTTTACAGCTTTTTGGAAGTGCACCGGAGAGTGAGGCTTTAGCTCTGAGTGTAAAGGATAATGGCGGTGTTTATATGGTGCCAGCGTTCACGGGACTTGGTGCGCCTTATTGGGAACCAGAGGCGAGAGGGCTTATATGTGGGCTTGGTCGTGAAACTGAAAAAGCGCATATAGCACGTGCAGCGCTCGAAGCGCAGGCTTATCAAACCTTAGACCTTATCGGTGCTATGTGTGATGATAGTGGTATTGCTATTGATACGATTCGTATCGATGGTGGGCTTAGCCGTAATGATTTTATGTGTTCGTTTTTGTCGGATATTCTAAACCGTGATGTCGAAGTGCCAAAGGTCAACGAGGCCACGGCATGGGGGGCAGCGGTTCTTGCGGCTATCGGAATAGGGGTATTTGAAGATTTTGAAGATGCTAAAACACGTTGGCAGAGGCAAAAGCTATTTCAATCTTCTATGACTGTATCAGAACGAGATAAATTATGTCAGGGATGGAAAGAGGCGATATTAAAAGTGCGCAGTTAGCTTTATTAATTTGATGAAAACAGTTAGAGTCAGGGTATGAGCACTGAAACATTTAAAGAATTTGAAGCAGGACAGGAAATTTTGAAGCATGGGCAAAATGCTTCATGCGCATATATGATTAAGTCAGGTAGTGTGCGTGTTTTTGTTAGTGAAGGTAGCCGTGAAGTTGAGCTAGCTCTTTTGAAAGAGGGCCAGATATTTGGTGAAACTGCGATATTAGATGGAGGTGTTTATGGCGCTAATATTAGTGCTGTTGAGGACACTGAGCTTTTAGTGATTACGCCAGAAAATTTACAGGATATTTTAGAGCAGTCTGATCCCTTTATTCGTGAGCTTTTGAAAATGATGATTGAGCGTTTGAAGTCTACGAATGAGGCACTTTTGAAAAGTGAAACTCGAGAGTTTATGGATATTGTGTTGATTTAGCTATGGCATAAAGGGGTAGCAATGAGTGGTATAAAAGGTAAAACAGCTTTAATTACGGGTTCAACTAGTGGGATTGGTTTAGGCATTGCGCAGTCTTTAGCAGATAGCGGCGTTAATATTATCATGAATGGTTTTGGGGATGCCGAAGAGATAGAGCGCAATAGGTCTGACCTTGAAGGGCGCGGTGTTAAGGTGATCTATAATGGCGCTGATATGACTAAGCCGGATGAGATAAGTGCCATGCTCTCGCAAGCACAGGATGAATTTGGAGGGGTGGATATTCTTATTAATAATGCAGGTATTCAATTTGTGTCACCAGTTGATGAGTTCCCGGATGAAAAATGGAATGCTATTATAGCTATTAATCTTAGCGCAGCTTTTCATACGATGAAGCATGCTATTCCTCAGATGAAAAAAAATGGATGGGGACGCGTTATAAATATTTGCTCGGCACATGGTTTGGTTGCTTCGCCATATAAAAGCGCTTATGTTGCGGCTAAGCATGGCATTATGGGGCTTACAAAATCAGCAGCATTAGAAGTGGCACAGCAAAATATTACAGTGAATGCAGTGTGTCCAGGGTATGTTCATACGCCGCTTGTCGATGGACAAATTGATGATACAGCGAATTCACGCGGGATTAGTAGGGAAGAGGTTATTAACGATGTTATTCTTGCTGCACAGTGGACCAAAAAATTCGTTGATGTGAAAAGTGTTGCTGGAATTGTGAAGTTTTTATGTTCAGACGATGCGGAAAATATAACAGGTGCACCAATTACAGTTGATGGTGGTTGGACTGCTGCTTAGATATTTTTGATAGTGAGGACCGTTATATCGTCACTTTTAAGGTCGAATTTCTTTTCTTTAAATCGTGAGATTATTCGGTCTAATGTTTCTTGTGCGCTTGGCTCTTTTGTTTCATTTATAATGGCGTCTAGCTCTTCTTCTAATAACATCTCACCAGGTAGTTTTATGTTATCGGGGGCTGTATATATAGTGTCGCCTTTGGGGGCGCTCTCTGTCAGGCCGTCCGTAGTCATGATGAGTATGTCACCTTTTTTAAATTCAATACGGTCATTTGATGGGGTGAAGCCTGATTTAGTAACGCCCATGGGGATGCCGTCACATTTTATGTTTTGAATTTCATTTGATGATTTTTTTATGATTTTGGATGCTGGCATAGCGCACCCAGCATATTGTATGGAGTTGTCTCTGATAAGAAAGCATGAGCCTGTGCAGAAAGTTCCAATTTGAAAGTGCTCACATAGTTTTTCATTTAATTGTTCTAAAAATATTCTTGGTTGAAAGTCTTGTGGAGATAGGTGGCGAGATTCTTTGAATACACTTTGAAGCATACTTGTAACATATGAGTTGTTTATAGCGGAGTTGATGCCGTGTCCTGTGATGTCCATAATGCAAAATACGGGCGTTCCACATGCTAGATATAGAATGTTCCATGTATCACCACCTAATTGTTCTTCATCAAGATAAGCTGCAAGGGATAGGCCATGTTTACTTAGTTTGGTGTTCTCTATATCTACGTCTGGAAAAGATCTTTTTTGTATCGTTCTGGCGATCTGTAAGTCTTCGTGAATATAGTTTTCGAGTATTCCTAGTTTTTTCGCTAATTTACTATATTCAAGATGGAAGGCTATTCTGTTTTTAATTTCTGTGACATTAAATGGCTTTTCTAAGTAATCATTTGCGCCCATTTTATATACGGGTTCAATGTCCTCTGTTTTGTATTTTCCTGTAATTACAATTATTGGCATCGTTACTTTGTCAGCAAATTCACGAATGTTATAGCAAGCCTCAAAGCCGTTCATAACGGGCATGTCTAGGTCGAGTAAAATAAGGTCGGGTCTATGTTCTTTTGCGGCTTCTATCGCTTCTTGTCCGTTTCGTGCGGTGAATGTTTTATAAATACCCATGTCCAAGACGATGTCTTGTAAGATATGTAAGTGTAAGTCCACATCATCGACGATGAGTACAGACATATCTGAATGATTTTTCGTCGCTTTATTCATTATATTCTTTTCTAGATGGGCTTATGAAGAAGTAGGGGATTGGTAGGCCGTTTTGATCACGAAAATCATTTCGATCCAGATTAGTTAGGGAGTGCTTTTCATCAAGTATAATACAGTGTGATTTTAACTGCTCTAGGTCAATTAGTAGATCCGCATCAAAAAGAAAGAAAGTTGTATCACTTTTAACGTTATATACACGGTCTTTATTCTCTGACGTTTGAATGACATCATGTTTATATATTTTGATGCTCTTATTGACGTGATTATATTCAATTGGTATGAGACGCCCATGATTGTGGAAGATCAAACTCCCGTTTGATCTATTCCATTTTGCACAAATAATTTTTAGTTTTCTATTATGGGGTAAAATACCCTCGATATAATTTATAGCTCTTTCTATACATTCTGATGGATTTATTTCGTTGCCTTCGTCTTTGAGGCTTTCAGTGAATCCCTTTAAGAAAGACAATATGAGAACAGGGGCTAGGCCACCTTTAATCGAAACAAACATGAAATAGCGTTCGTTGTTAAGCGTGAAGGTAAATCCTCCGCCATGAGGGATTTCTATTTTTTGTTCTATGACTGATAAGCGGCCGCTTTTTTCAGGTTTGGTTTGTGTTCCCTTGATAACCGCTCTGTATTTTTGGCGATCAGAGAGATTTATAACTTCAGTTGGCTCGATTGTTTCTAGGTGCTCGATTGTTTTTTGTGATTGAAGGATTTCTTCTTGATAATCCTTATAAAAATTAAAAAATTCATTTTTCGCAGTGACCATGTCGTAATGAGCTTTGATCCGTACAACTAATTCATTTTCGTTTATAGGTTTTTTTACAAAGTCATTTATGTTGTGGCTTAGTCTATTGACTATTTTATCACCAGTTCTTGGCGATTTTTGATAAAGTATGGGGAGATCGATAGGGCTTTTAACCATTCTAAGGCCGTGAATAAGCCTTAGGCTTTGATCTGTTGGTGTGTCAGCAAGTATTAGAATAATATCAATATTTTTAATGGCATATTTGAGCTGTTTTGTGTCTGGAGGAATTATCTTCGCTGGTGCAAAGCCGTTCCTATTAAGAACTGCTTTGACCATGTCACCATCAATTGATGAGTAGGTGCATATTCCAACTTTTATTTGTTCGAGGGAATCTGGTCCAATAGGCTTGAGACCTTTTAGTTGCTCAACTTCACCTCTTATGCTCATGATTTAAACCGTTATTAATTATCATTAATGACTGGTATTTGTTTTTCTATACTTGTGATTTCGAAGACACGTTTTACTTGTCCTCGAGGGTTTCTTATAGTGATGCTTGCTCCAGCTTCTTCCATCACTTTTTGTGATAAAAACATCATACCAATTCCTGCTGAGTCAATTTGTTCCAGATCTGATATATCAAATAGAACATTCTTTTTACTCACTGCTATTTCTTCAATGAAGCTATTGAATTCTGGGTGGTCTTTAAAACTCAGCTTTCCTGAGATATAGACTTTAACTTCATTTTCATTGTGTTCTGCTTTGATTTCCATACTATTTTTTCCTTCTATAATATCTATTATAATTAAAATAACTCTATGTTGTCATCATCTTCTGTTATTTCCTTTTCAACATCTTCTTGTGTGTCTTCATTGTTAAAACTTTTAAGGTAATTTTTCTTGATGTTTGAGAGGGAAAATTTATCAAGCATAGCCATGGCTTGTTCCTCGGTTAGCTCTTGTATTTGCTCATCTAGGATATTGCTTTGTTCTGTTGTTTTCATTGTATTATTAATTTCTTCTTTAAAGCCCTCTGATGCTGTTATGAGGTGTTGCAAGCGTTGAGTTGTGTAATCTTGGAACTGCATGGCCATAATGAGTTTCGAAATACTATCTGAGATGTCTGTAGAGGTTTGTGCCGTTTCCTCAAGGACTACACGTTGACTTTTTGTTTGTTGAACGAGTGCTGTAAGCGTTGCGTCAATCTCTTCTTTTGTATTCATCTGTTCTGTTAGGTCTTTTGATGCAATATCTTCTAGGAGTTTAAAGCCTTCGTTTAGCTGTGATGTAAAGCTTTTAATATCCTCTCCCATTTTGTTAGCAAGGCTTTCGGTGCTTTCTGAAAGCTCGCTTACTTCGTTGGCGACCACGGCAAACCCTTTTCCAGCTTCGCCGGCTCTTGCTGCCTCAATCAGTGCATTGACAGCTAAGTACTTTGTATCGCGTGTAATAGCATAAATGCTGTCTAAGCTATGATTGATTTGTGAAGCGTTATCAATGGCATGTTGCATGATATAGACCATATGCATTGCGCTTTTGGATATGTCCACAATGTCATTGATCATTAATGTCATTAGGTCGTCTAAGTCTTGAATTACATCAATAAGAGGAACATATTTTTGGTTTATATGTACATTTGTTGATGTTTCAATTATTGCGGCAACATTTTGAGACTGTACTGTTGCTGAGGCTGAGATTTCTCTGAAGCTTTCTACAAGTTTTGTAACTTCCCCCTCTAGATACGTGCTTAAAGACTCTATTTCAGTATTAGATTGCGTGCTAATCCAGTCGATCATTAAGCCAAGTTCAACCCATTTTTTTATAAGCTCTTTTTCCTTTAGGGGCTTTGTCTTATCCGCGTTGGAGGTTTCTATAGCAGCGGCGTTATTATCTGATGCTGTGTTTGATGTACTCATTATAGCCTCTCCGAATTAAGATGTTTGGTGATTGATTGTATTGTGAGCTCTTTATCGATTGCGCCCATATCCATCGCCGCTTTAGACATGCCATAGACAAGGCAGCTATTCTTGTTTTCACCAATCGTGAGGGCGCCAGAATTTTTAAGTTGTTTTAGCCCTTTTGCCCCGTCGTTCCCCATACCAGATAGAATTAGACCTAATATATTTAGATTTTTGACGAAGGAGATAGATTGAAAGAGATAATCTGCTGAAGCTTTGAAGCCGTTTAATGGTGGTTCATCGTGGTGAAATAGATAGAGGTCACTGCCTTTTGGCTTTATCTCCATGTGTGAAACATTATCTGCGAAATAGATGGTATTGGCTTCAAGCTTTTTATTATGCCTCGACTTTTGAACCTTAAGGTGAGGCGGGCAAATATTTTGCATGCGCTCAACCATGTTTTGAACATAAATTTCATTGATGTGTTGGACGATGACAACTGATGGTAATTCGATTTCTATATGTGAAAATAAATACCTTAGTCGTTCTATTCCACCGGTAGATGAAGCTATTGCAATTAAGTCATAGGCGCTTTTTTGTGATGTGTTGGCACTATGGCTTGTATTATTTTTTAAAGATGAAAGCGCGGAGATATTGGTCGATTTTATGTTTTGGATTTTGGGTATGAGCTCAGCTTCGAAAAAAGAGAGAAAATCATCATTCATATGTTTGATTTCGGGTTTTGCAACGTAGTCAATTGCGCCTATTTCTAGAGCTTGTACTGTAATGTCTGCGCCTTTTTCTGTTAATGTTGATACCATAATAACCGGCATTGGGCGGAGCTTCATTATTTTATCAAGAAACTCTATGCCGTTCATTTTTGGCATTTCAACATCAAGCGTAATGACATCAGGGTTTTGTGCCTTAATCATTTCACGGGCTTCGAATGGATCTTGCGCCATACCCACGACACGCATGCCCGGTGTTTTGTCGACAACCTTTTGAATGATCTGACGAATGAGTGCACTGTCATCTACAATGGCTACTTTTATGTCAGAAGAGTTCAATGTCATCTTTTCCTCTTTCTGCTGATAAAGTGTTAAGAAGTTTTTTCTCTTGAGTGGCGATGTTTTGTAATTCTTTTTTATCGCCGAGGGAGCGCATTAAAACTTTTCCCGTTTGAGGGAAAAAGATTATGCGTCGTCCCTTGTCGCCGCCAACATCTTCACTTTCAATTCTAATATTTTCTCTTTGGAAGTAGCGTCTTGCAAAATCAATGTTTCTTTGTCCAACATTATCCGAAACTTTATTTAAAACCTTGCCACCACCAAAGAGCTTTATGTGCAGTCCATTTTTGGCAGCGCCATGTGAGTATAAAGCATTTAAAAGGCTTTCAATTGCGGCGCTTCCATACCTAAATGACCTTGAAATTCTATTATCTTCTTTTTCAGGAGCCATTGGTAAAATAAAATGGTTCATGCCGCCTATACCAGCATGCGTGTCATAGGCACAAACGGAAACACATGACCCCAGTGTAGTTGAAAAGGCGATATCGGGTGATTTTGTCCAATGACAAACACCAGCCATAACGGATACTAAATGTGTGTCCATTACTTGGTCGTAATAACCTTCTCCACGCATTGTTTGATGTACGGTATTTGTAGCTAGCATATTTTACTCGTTACTCTTATGGTTTCTGATAAATAGTTTGGCCAATAATTTTTAAATTTCTTTTTTCCATTACTGAGTGCTCTGAGTGGCCTAGGTAAAAAAAACCACCGGGTGCAAGCAGTTTGAGCATTTTTTCGATATATTCGTTTTGTTTTTCACGGTTGAAATAGATCAAGGCGTTACGACAAAAAATAAAATCAAAAGGGCCGCTCATTGGCCAATGTGTTTGATTGAAGTTCAGGTAATTAAAGGACACCATTTTTCTTACATGTTGCTTAACTCTGTATGTTTTTTCATTGTTGTTTTGTGATTTCTCTTGAGTGAAATATTCGAGAAGCTGAGCTTTAGAAAGTCCTTTAGTGACTTTCTCAGGGTATTGGCCATTTCTGGCTCTTTTAAGGGCGATGGTGTCTATATCTGTGGCTAGGATTTTTAGGTTTGGATGAGGGCCCTGTTTTTTATATGTGTCTAATATTGTCATTGCGCATGAATAAGGTTCTGCTCCGATCGAGCAAGCGGCAGACCATAAACGAATAGGCTTTTGTTTGTCGTTCAGACGTTTACTCATTTCTTCGGCAAGGTGTGTAAAATGATGTCCTTCTCTAAAAAAGTGAGTGACATTGGTTGTTAAAGAATTGACGAGGTGAACCATCTCGTCAGTCTTATCCTTACTTTCAATCATTTTTGTGTAATCACTAAAGCATGAAAGATTTAGTTCTTTCATTCTTTTTGTAATTCTATTTTCAACCATCTGTTTTTTATGGTCAGCAATAGTTATTCCTGACTTTTCGTGCAAGATAGATCGAATAATATCGAAGTCATTTTGACTTAAGAGGGTTTGATCGCTAGGCATAGTTTTTCCGTTTCAATCAAAACTCTTTCCAGTCCGCGTCATTTTCACTATCCATGTCGGAATAGGACTGCCCCACAGCTACGTCTTTTTGAAGGCCGTTCGCAGACGAGTTATTAGCAGTCGCTGACTTTTCAGGTTTATTCTCTTTTGGACGAAGTGATGTCACATTATTGTCATTTTTATCCAGTTTAAAGAAACTGATCATGTCCGAAAGCTCTGAGGATTTTTCTTGCATGATTTGTGACATGTTACGACTTTGTTGTGCCATGGACGCATTTTGCTGTGTCATACTATCCATTTCCATGACAGCTTGATTGAGTTCGTCCAGACTTGTTGCTTGCTCAGAGCTTGCGGTTGCTATTTGTCCGATTGTGTCAGCAACGTTATCAATTGCATCATAGATCTGTTGTAGGGACATGACGGCTGTTTGCACGAGCTCGACGCCATCTTCTACTTGCTGTGTGCTGTCATCGATTAGTGATTTAATATCCTTTGAGGATTGTGCGGATCTCTGTGCGAGTGTTCTAACTTCTTGTGCAACAACAGCAAAGCCACGCCCTGCGTCGCCAGCTCTTGCTGCTTCTACGGCTGCATTTAGGGCGAGTAGGTTTGTCTGGAATGCAATTTCATCAATTACATTGATGATTTCATTAATTTGTTTGGAGGATTCATTGATTTTCTCCATAGCCTGACCAGCATCATTTGCAACTTTCGAACCATGCTCAGCAATGTTTCGAGTGTTTGACGCTGCGTCATTTGCATCCTTGGCACTATCTGCATTTGTTTTAACAGTTGAAGTTAGTTCCTCCATTGATGCGGCTGTTTCTTCTAGTGTTGAAGCTTGTTGTTCTGCTCTGTTGGCTAGTCCACCTGAACTTTCTGCCATATCGTCGGCGTTGGCTCTTACATCTACTGAAATGTTTTTGATGCTCGACATAATGTCAGCCAATTTTATAGATGTGGCGTTATAGTCATCTTTTAGCTGTTTAAATAACCCTTCGTAATCAGTGTTTATACGAGCGCTAAGGTCGCCGTTTGCAAGTGCTTTTAGATTCTTAGCAACATCATTCGCAACGTTTTGCATGACCTCGGCTAGGTTGTTTATTCCTTCTGACACCTCAAGGAAGAAGCCTTGTTTGCCGTCAAGTGAAATACGGTTTTCTAGGTTTCCTTTAGATGCGGCAGCAATGATTTCTTTTATTTCGTTTGCTACTTTTAGTTCTGCTGTGCGGTCAACCCATTCAATAGTTGTTCCAATGCGTTGTCCTGACTTAGTAAATGCTGGGTTTGCAAAAAGGTCAAATGTTCTGCCAGCGACTTCAATTCGTGTTGAATAGCTCGTTTGTAAGCTGCCTAGAAGCTGTCTTTGATGTGCTGGGTTTTTGTGGAATACATCGATGTTTTTACCCATCAAAGTTGATACCTCAAAATTTGGTAAAGCTTTTTGGATATCAGCTTCTGCGCCTTTAAGCATTTCAACTTGAGATTCATTCATGAAGACAATGTTCAGGTCATCATCCGCCATCATAATATTTGCAGATGCGCGCTCCATTCCACTTTTTGTTCTAAAGCCCTGTACAGCTTCTTCTCTAAATTCAGAAAGTGCACGCGCGACGTCGCCAATCTCATCTTGGAGGTCTGTGTATGGTATTTCTTCTTTGACGTCACCTTCGGCTAATTTGACGGCTGAGTTTCTCATAGCGTTGATTGGCACGAGTATAGATTTTGATATGATTAATGCGATAGAGGCGCCAGCAACTATTGCGATGATAGTGATGATGATAGCCTGGTTGCTTGCATTCAGCACAATTTCATCTAGTTCTTTTTCAGATACATCTATGTCTTCAATGGAGCTGTTTGTGATTGATAGCACAGCCTCTTCGATATCATTACCTGTATTGAGAAGGGCTGATTGGATGACTTTATTTTGCTCTACAATCACCTTATATGCGTTGTTAAAGGCTGCGTCGTATTTTGGGAATAATTCTCTAGCTTGGGCTAATTTTGCACGTCTAGTTGGATTTTCAATGCTTAGTGCCAGAAAATTGAAGGCATTGCTTAGTTCTTCTTTATGTTTTTCATAGAGGTCTTTATCTTCTTCTTCGTTTAATAGGAGGTAGCGTCCTGCATGAAGTCTTGCGGATAAAAGCTCTTGGTTTGCGAATCCTGCTCTGGCAGCGGCTTCTAGATCTTTATCTTTGTATGCGGAATCGGCTATTTCGGATAGAAGCGTTTTCATTTTAGGACCGATTTTGTCCATTTGATTTAGGACATATTCGTCACGCTGCGCAAATAGCTCGGATATTTTATTAAGACCTTCGTAAAAGGTGCTATTTGCAGCTTCAATTTTTTGGATATTTTTAGAGCGCTCTGGATCTGTAATTTTCTCTTTTGCAGCTTCAATGCTTTTATTCAACTTTTCTTCGTCTTCTAGGACTTTCATGAAAGCTTCAGTTTCTTTGTTTCTAACCCAATTTATGGTGTCTTTGGCTGTATATGCGAGATGTGTTTGCAGGTTTGCTGCGATCTGTGCATCTTTGTTCATTTTTTTAATGTCAATAAAGCCATGATGAATTGTGTTGAGTTTGAAGTAGGAGGTCACGGCAATAGTTACGGCTAGGGCAACCACTGTTGTGAAACCAAAATATATTTTTGTTCTGACTTTCATATTTGATAGTAGGTTTTTCATTGTGCGCTCCTTTTTAAAATTCTTTTAATTGGCTTGTTGTTTCGAGAGTTTTTCTATGATGTCTTGGTCAAATAGTTTGCTGACATTTATTAATGCAACCATGCGCTCATCACTGGCGACGAGGCCGTCTAAATATTGATTATCGATGATTAAATTTGTTGTAGGGGGCGGCTGTATTTTTGCCTCGTCTATTGTCAAAATGTCAGAGATAGCATCAACGAGTAGGCCGATCGTTCGTCCTTCTATTTCTGCCATAATGACTACGTGACGATCCGTGACGTCTGTGTTTTCTCCGGAAAACCTTGATCTTAAGTCAAATACGGGAACTATATTTCCTCTTAGATTTGTTACACCTCTAACATAGTCTGGGGTGTTGGGGAGGGGGGTCGTTTTCATCCATCCTCGAATTTCCTGAACTGTTAGAATAGGTGTTCCGTATTCTTCTGCGCCAATTGTGAAGGTTATATATTGACGATCAGCATCAACAGATTGCGAGAGCAAAATATTTTCTGACACATTTTTTGTTAGGTTT
>CENJ01024058.1_pt1 | contig 19711 bp, 23 predicted proteins | sample 356161 | NCBI WGS metagenome assembly CENJ01 (sample SAMEA2619531, study PRJEB7988) | marine metagenome | biome: marine biome (ENVO:00000447); feature: surface water layer (ENVO:00002042); material: "saline water (ENVO:00002010), including plankton (ENVO:xxxxxxxx)" | depth 5 m
AACATAAACGAAATTCATGCCTGTAAGGCATTATTTTTTTCTATTTCCTTTTTTGTAGGGTTATGGACAGTTAGAATACCGGATATTAAAGATCAAATAGGAACTGATTATCAAGGTATGAGCTTTCTATTTGTTATCTTTTCTTTGGGATCTATCTCAACAATGGTTATTGCACCTAAAGTTATTCAAAATTTCTCATCTAAATCAATTGGTCTTTTAACAGGCTCTGTTATTTCACTTTTATGGATTTTGATACCTTTCGTTTCATCTTTTTATCAAATGGCAATATTAAGTTTTATTTTCGGATCTTCATATGGTGTCATTGAAATTGTTTTAAATTTACAAGCTACATCATTAGAAAAAAAATACCAAAAACCTATTATGTCTGGAATACATGCGTTTTGGAGTATTGGGCTTTTAGCTGGTTCTTTCGCTACAAGTGTATTTCTTGAGTATAAAATCAGTTTTTTAATAAACTCTTTAGTTTTTATTGGTTTAATATTTCCATTAATTTTCTTTGGAAGTTTAACACTTAAAAATACAAACTCTTCTCAACAAAGTTTTTCTGCAATCTTTTTTAAATGGCCAAAAATAGTTTTAATCCTAATTATTTTTTCTACAACATGTGTCTTTTTAGAGGGGGGTACGGACTCATGGGGAGCTCTTTATATGAGAGATTATCTTTTAGCTAATGGATTTAATATAGGAATTGCTGCTATTGCATTTAATGGTGCAATGGTATTGGGACGACTGACAGGTGATAATTTAAAATCAATTTTTGGAATATATAATTTTCTATTTATATCAATTTTTCTATCTTTAATTGGATCCATAATAATCTTCATAAGTAGTTCCATTTTTATTTCAATTTTAGGATTTATAGTAGCTGGTTTTGGCGTCTCATCTGTAGTTCCTATATGTTATACGTTAGTTTCAAGAATTGATAATTTAGATCAAACAGTGGGAGTTACATTAATTACAATTGCTGTTTATGGTAATTTTACAATTGCACCACCATTGCTGGGATATACTGCGAACTTATTGGGTGTTCAATATGTTTACTTGCCCATATCAATTTTATTTTTAGTTTGTACAGCTTTGATTTTTTTCAACAAAAAAATATTACAATTTAATTCTTTTTAAGAATTAATATATTTCCTAGGATTATCATTATAGCCCCAATCACAAGATTTAGATTCCATATCAAATTTTCAAAAATAGTTGAAACAAGTAAGGCTATCAAAGGCATAATAATTGCAACATAGGCAGCATCGTTTGAACCTATTTTCTTGATTAGTGTTAAGTACAAACTAAAACCAAATACACTTCCAAATATTGATAAATATATTAATGATAAATTATAACTTAGTGATAAATCAAATTGAAAAGGAGTATCCTTTACTAATAAGTATATAAATAAACTAAGTGATCCATATAACATTCCATATCCAGTTACAGGCACTACTGGTAGTTTTATTTTTGACGTGTGAGCTGAGACTAAATTGCCTAAAGATGCAAAATAAGTCGCTATAATTCCTAAAAATATTCCAAAGCTTGTAGTGCTAGAGAGTGTAAAATTGCTTATTTCTTCATAAAAGATAAAAATCAATCCAAGTGTGCCAATCGCACCCCCTAAAATTGTCATGATGTTTGGGAAATTTCGATGAAAGATAATATTATTAATAACATTCATGAATAATATTGAAGAGAAACATAAAGCAACAAATCCGCTAATTAAATACTGTGTTGATAGATAAAAAATTACATAGTTTATGTTAAATAAAAGTACTCCTAAAACAGCTATAAGAAAATGTTCTTTCAAAGAAAATTTAATTTTAAAATTTTTAAGTTTACAAAAACATAAAATTATTATTGAAGCTAAAAAAAATCTATAGAATACGGACACCATTGGATCTACTATTCCTAATTGAAACTTAATGACATACCAAGTGGGGCCCCAACATAATAGTGTCGCAATAAATAAAAATATTGTAGAATTCATCTATGCCATCTTTTGACGTTGTATCTTCTCCAGACTTACAAGAGATCGATAATGCCATCAATAATACTAAAAGAGAAGTTGATAATCGTTTTGATTTTAAAAATACTAATTCAACAATAGATAGATCTGATTACTCAATAACTATTGAAACAACTGACAATACAAAGCTTAATCAATTTAATGATATTTTAAAAAATAATATAGTTAGAAGAAAAGTTGATCCTAAGTTTATTCATGTTAAATCTACCGAAACTGCCTCTGGAAATAGAGTAAGACAACTTGTAGATATATTAAATGGAATTTCCAAAGATGATGCTAAAAAAATAACAACTTTAGTAAAATCATCAAAAATGAAAGTTCAAGCTTCTATTAATGGAGATGAGGTTCGTATCACAGGTAAAAAGAGAGATGATCTCCAGTCTATGATAGATCTTCTAAAACAAAGTGATATTGGTATTCCATTGCAATACCAAAACTTCAGAGATTAAGCGATACTAACTTCTTTTGTTTTAAGATTTATTAATTTTACTTCACATAATGATTTTAAAAACTCTAAGCAATCATCTGTTTTAACTTGAATTGTTTTTGTATTATCTAATGGATGAAAATTACACAACTCGAATTCTAAAATTGATATATCTAAATAAAAAGATACATCTTTATCATTATTATTTACCAAAGCATATGGACTAACAGATCCTGGCTTTACTCCTAATTTTTCATATAGATATTCTGGACTTCCAAAAGATAGATTTCCTTGACATTGAAGTGCATTCTTAATTTCCTTTAAATCTATTTCTTGATTATCAAGACATGATAAAAGATAAAAATTCCTTTTTTTATCTCTAAGAAATAAATTTTTAGTATGTGCGCCATGCATATCCAAATCATTCTTTAATCTGCTTGATTCCTCTACCGTGTAGAAAGCCTCATGTTCAAATAGCTTATAATTTATTCCTTTTTCACTAAGTGCGTCTAAAAGATTTTTGGCTTCTAATTTCATTTATGATATTTAATATTATTAAGTTATTATGAAAAAAATTAATAGAAGAAGTTTTATCAAAAAAGCCTCTATTCCTATTATAGGTGCTGCTTCAATTTCAAGTTTTAAAGTGCATGCTAGCACCACAACGGAATTGAATATGGTTACTTCTTGGCCTGAAAATTTTCCAGGCATTGGACTAGGAGCTAATAGATTAGCTAAAAGAATAGAGAGTCTTTCAAATAACAAAATTAAAGTGAATGTATATTCAGCAGGTGAATTGGTTCCTCCATTTGGTGTATTTGATGCTGTTTCTTCTGGTACTGCCGATTTATATCATTCCGCTGAATTTTATTGGGGTGGTAAAAACAAAGCCTATCCTTTTTTTGCTGCCGTTCCTTTTGGAATGACTGCTGAAGAGTTTAATTCATGGATATATCTCGGTGAAGGACAAGCTCTTTGGGATGAATTGGGTTCTGGATTTAATTTAAAACATTTCGTAGTAGGTAATACTGGTTCAACTTTATTTGGTTGGTTTAAAGATGAAATTAATAATGTTGATGATATCTCAAAAATTAAAATAAGAAGTCCTGGAATGGGAGGCGATTTACTTAAAACTATGGGTGCTACACCAGTTAATATTCCTGGTGGAGAAATACTTCAATCTTTATCAAGTGGGGCTATTGATGCTGCTGACTGGTCTAATCCTGTAATGGATCTTGCTTTTGGTTTTTATAAAGTAGCTAAATATTGTTATTACCCTGATTTCAAGAAACCCACAGTTTCTATTTCTCTTGGTATGAATTTAGATAAATGGAATTCTTTTGATAATGGCACTAAAAGTATCATTGAATATGCATGTCAGTCTGAAAATCAAGAAATGCTCTCTGACTTCATGTTTAAAGAAGTGGCCTCAATTGAAAAATTAAAATCACTAAATGTTAACTTTAGAAGCTTACCTCAAGATATAGTGATTGAAGCTAAAAAAAATGTTTCAGGTGTTTTAGATAACTATGCTGATACGTCTATTGGTATAAAAATCAGAGATAGTTATTTTAATTTTCTTAATTCAAGAACCAGTTATAAAGATTTTGATATCTCCAATTATTTAAATTTTAGAAAAATTTAATTTTGTGTGGAAGATACTCTCTAGATTTAAATAATAGTAAGTCAAACTTTAAACCAGAAACTATTAAAAAATATTCAAAAGTTTTTGAATATAGCAATGATAATATTTCACCTTCCCTAGAGGCTCCAATCATAATAAATAAAAATAATGATTATGATTTTACTATAGCTAAATGGGGACTAATTTTTGACTGGTTGCCTAAGGGCAAAACACTATTTAATATTAGATCTGAAACTATTAAAGAAAAGAAATTTTCTAGAGATATTGTTGAGACACAGAAATGCTTGATACCTTTCAACCATTATTTTGAGTGGAAGAAAGAAAACAACAAAAACCAAAAATATAAATTTTATTTTAAGGAAAGACCCATTGCCTATTTTTTAGGGGTTTTTCAAAAATTAAATAATAATATTTTCTTTTCAATCCTTACCAGACAGGCGTCAATATCAGGTCAAAAAATTCATATAAGATGTCCTCAAATGATACCAATCAAAAGCCAAGTGAAAGATTGGTTTAACGGCGGTGGGGATTGGCTTAAAGAAAGTTATAATGACATCAATAATGAAGATTTATTCAATCTAGGACTTAAATATGAAAAAACTCAGTGATTATTTTTTGAACTTGAAGAATGATAAAAGTTTTTCAATACCTGAGAAATGTTCTTCTAAACGTACGTAAACCTTATCAATTTTAACAATATGACCATCAAGCCTTTCATAAAGATTATCTATTTTCTTTTCAATTCTATTAAGTTTCGAGTTTAACTGCTTGATTTCACTATCTTTATTATTTGTATCTTTTTTAAGTTTTACAACTTTATTCATAACTAAAAGTTAGTAATTTTTTACAAAAAAGAAATATGACAAAACATCTCTCTTTAAAATTAACCAAACCTTGCATTTACTTCAGGTATCCAGTTTTTAATTTTTTGAATTCTATTTTTAGGGGATGGGTGAGTTGAAAGAAACTCAGGAGGATTGCTTTTTTGCGCTTTTTGCATCCTTTCCCAAATTTTAAAAGACTCAGTATTGTCATAATTTGCCATAGTCATAAATGCCAAACCTAAATAGTCAGCTTCAGACTCTTGTAAGCGGTTGAAGGGTAGGGAAATACCTAAATTTACAAGATAATCATCAGCTGAGCTGCTTGAGAGTGCCCCTTCTAAGGCAATATCAAGTATTGTAGCCCCAATATTTATAGCTATCGATTGACTGGCTCTCTCTAAACTATGCCTAGCAACAGCATGAGCAATTTCATGACCCATTACAGATGCTATCCCATCTTTATTTGATGTAATATCTAATATCCCTGTGTAAAAAGCAATTTTACCTCCTGGCATGCACCATGCGTTAAGCGTTTCTTTATCATCAATCAATATATACTCCCAATTATAGCCATTTAATCTATCCGACTGCCCCATATCAGAAAAATATTTTTCAACTGATTCTGTAACTCTTTTACCAACTTCATTTAAAGCATTGTAATTGTTACCTGAACTAATAATTTTTTCTTCTTGTTTAATTTTTTCATATGCTTGCACAGCTTGATTGTTGATTTTTTCTTCTGATACAAATGACAGCTGCTTTCTATTTGTGATAGCTACCTCAGCGCATGAGGGGAGAAGTAACGGTGCACAACAACATGAGAATTTTTTAATAAAATCTCGTCTTTTAAGATTCATAATATTAGTATAATCAAAAAGGTTATTAGATGACAACTTGTTATATTAATGGAAAATATAAACCAATAAGCAAGTCCTCAGTAAATATTACAGATAGAGGTCTTCAATTTGGAGATGGCGTTTATGAGGTAATAGCTATCTATAAAGATAAATTAGTCGATCTTAACCTTCATTTAAAAAGACTAAAATTATCTTTAAAAAAAATTGACTTAAAAATAAATCTTTCAGAAAAACAAATTGAAAATATTTCTTTAAAAATAAAAAAAATTAATAACCTAAAGATGGGTATCATTTATATACAAATCACAAGAGGAAATCAGTCAACTAGAGACCACAAGTACCCTAAAGATTTAAAACCAAATATAATAATTTATTCAATAAACAAAAATCTAGATAAAATGGAATTGCTCGCATCAAAAGGAGTTAAGGCATCACTGTATCCTGATATAAGATGGCTAAGATCCGATATTAAAAGTACTTCTTTGCTAGGAAATGTAATGGCTGCTAATTTTGCAAAAAAGAATAAATCCCATGAGTCAATTTTATTTGATTATGATGACAATATAACGGAAGGAAATTCTTCTAGTATATGGATTATCAAAAATAATATCTGCTATACACATCCTGTAAGTTACAGAATTTTAAAAGGATGCACTCGTGATAAATTAATTAAAATTCTTAGAACTAACAATTTACAATTTAAAGAAAAAACTTTTTCTACTAAGTCTCTTTTAAGTGCAGATGAAGTTTTTATGACAAGTGCTACTAATTTCATTATGCCAATTGTTAAAATTGATAAAAAGAAAATTTCTAAAGGTAAACCTGGTCCCATAAGCCTAGCTCTTAGAAAAAAATATATAAGCGCGATATGAGAATATTTTTTTATTTATTTCTATTTATTTCCCTGCATCCTAAAGCTTATAGTAACATTCAGTCAGTTTATTTTGCAGGAGGTTGTTTCTGGTGCGTTGAAGAGGTTTTTGAAAAAACTACAGGTGTAGTCAATGTTGAATCTGGATATTCAGGAGGAGATAAAAAAAATCCTACGTATATGGAAGTTGTTACAGGTAATACAGGGCATATAGAGGCAACAAAAATTGATTTCGATCCCGAGATCATAGATACCAATCAACTGGTTAAAACATTATTTTTGAATATAGATCCTTTTGATAACGAAGGTCAATTTTGTGATAAGGGATATTCATATAGGAGTGCCATCTTTTCTAATGACCAAGAATTAATTAATCAAGCTAAAGAATTAATACAAAAAATTGAAAAAAATCATAATGAAAAGGTTCAACTCATGATTTTACCATTTAAAAATTTCTATTTAGCTGAGGACTATCATCAAGATTATTATAAAAAAAATCCCATTAGATATAATTATTATAAGTACAGTTGTGGAAGAGAAAAAAGAATAAATCAAATTAAATTAAATTTAAAATGATAAAATTATTAGTTTTATTATTTTTAGTTTCAATATGTATATATATTTTTTTTGGTAATAAAATATCTAATAAACTAAAAAAATATTTAATTATTTTTTTTATTACAATAATCGCATTAGTTTTAATATTTTCTGGAAAATTGAATTTTCTTCCTGTCGCCCTTGCACCAGCATTATTATTTTTTAGAAGAATTTCATCATTACTTAGTATTTTAAATTTTTTTTCAAGGTCATCATTTGGAAGTAAATTCAAACCCACTATCAATACTAAATATTTAAAAATTCAAATAATACTGCAGACAAAACAAGCAATTATTGAAATTAAAGAGGGAGAATTTAAAGGAAGAGGACTCTCATCATTGTCTAAACCAGAGGTCGATAAATTATTATCTGAGTTAAAAGTTAACGACCCTAAAGGTTTTGGCATTTTAAATGTTGTAATAAATCAATCATATCAACATTCGCAAAATACATCATCATCACAAATGAGCGAGGAAGAGGCACTTTCTATTTTAGGATTACAAAAAGGTGCCAGTTCAGATGAAATTAAAAAGTCTTATTATGATTTAATGAAGAAATTTCACCCTGATAAAGATGGAAATAATTACCTTTCTAACCTCATTTCTGAAGCAAAGAATAAGCTTTTAAATAAATAATTTTCATCTATAAGACTGTTATCCCAATGAACACTATTAAGAATCTTGCAATTATCGCTCACGTTGATCATGGAAAAACTACTTTAATTGATAATTTGTTAAAACAATGTGGGATATTTAGAGAAAACCAAGAAGTATCAGAGAGAATAATGGACTCTAATGACTTGGAAAAAGAACGAGGGATTACTATTTTAGCAAAACCCACTTCTATAATATTTAACGATACTCGAATTAACATCATAGATACACCTGGTCACGCTGATTTTGGGGGTGAGGTAGAGAGGGTTCTGTCTATGGTTGATGGTGTTATTTTGTTGATTGACTCATCTGAAGGGCCAATGCCTCAAACAAAGTTCGTACTAGGTAAAGCTTTAAAACAGGGATTACGACCGATGGTTGTTATTAATAAAATTGATAAATCAGATGCAAGACCTGATGATGTATTAAATGAAGTTTTTGATCTTTTTGTATCCTTAGATGCAAGTTCTGAACAATTAGATTTTCCAGTATTGTATGCTTCTGGAAGAAGTGGCTGGTGTGTAAATGAATTATCTGAAGAAAGAGTTAACCTTACTCCGCTCTTAAATAAGGTTATATCTCATGTTCCTTCTCCAAGCGTTGATAATTCTAAGCCTTTCGCTATGTTAACGACACTTTTAGATTCTGATCCTTATTTAGGAAGATGTCTAATAGGCAGAGTAGAGCAGGGTTCTGCAAAAATAAATGATAGTGTTCACGCACTAAATTTGTCAGGAAAAGTCGTTGAGTCTGGTCGTTTAACAAAACTACTTAAATTCGAGGGCATGAAAAAAATTACTGTGGATGAGGTTAATACAGGAGATATTGTCTGTATTGCTGGTTTATCTATTTCTTCTGTATCAGATACTATTTGCTCAACAGAAGTTTCTGAGCCAATAAAATCAACTCCAATAGACCCCCCAACTATGTCAATTAATATAATGGTAAATGACTCGCCATTAGCGGGCACTGAGGGCAAAAAAGTGACTTCAACTTTAATCAGAAATAGGTTGATTGCTGAAGCAGAGACCAATGTTGCAATAACTTTTTCTGAAAACGAGAACAAAGATTCTTTTGAAATTGGTGGAAGGGGGGAACTTCAGTTAGGTGTTCTTATAGAGACAATGAGAAGAGAGGGTTTTGAGTTAACACTTTCAAGACCTAGGGTAGTTTACAAAAACATTGATGGCGTAAAGTGCGAACCTTATGAAGAAGTTACTATCGATGTTGATGAAGAATTTTCTAGTATTGTAATTGATGGCATGAATCAAAGAAAAGCAGAAATGATGGACATGAGGCAGTCAGGGACAGATAAGAGCAGATTGCTTTTTGTAGCTCCTTCAAGAGGCCTTATAGGCTATCAGAGTAAATTTTTAACAGATACTCGGGGAACTGGAGTGATTAACAGAGTTTTCCACTCTTATAAGCCTTTTAAAGGTGAAATTACTGAAAGAAGAGCGGGTGCACTGATTTCTACAGGAGATGGAAAGGCAGTAGCCTATGCAATATGGAAGCTTCAAGATAGAGGTATTATGTTTGTAAAGCATCAGACACCAGTATACCAAGGAATGGTAGTAGGCGAACATAGCAGAGATAATGATCTTGAGATAAATGTCTTAAAAGGTAAACAATTAACAAATGTCAGAGCATCAGGTTCAGATGAAGCTGTGAATCTAGTTACACCTAAAATTATGTCTCTTGAAGAGATGATGACATATATTAATTCTGATGAGTTACTAGAAGTTACCCCAATTAATCTTAGGTTACGCAAAAAGTACTTAGATCCTAATGAAAGAAAAAAATACGCTAAAGCCAGTAATTTTTAAATTATAAATATAATTAAATATATAAAATATATTACTGTTTTTACTATGAATTATTTATAAAATATTGTGCAATTTTAATAACTACTCAGTATACTAAAAATCCATCAAAACATCTGACTAATTAGAAAAATTCCAAAAAGGATTTAATAGTCTATAAAAGTCATTACTTTTTTAATCTATTTATATATTTAATAAATATCACAGCTTAAATTTTCAATTTATTTTTAAAAAATTAAATTTTTACAGTTTTGATTACCATAAATACTTTTTTTAGATGAATATGATTTATAAAGCTTTTTTATTAAAGATTTTTATATTTAAGTCAGTCAAATATTGAAGAAAAAGGCGTATTTAATAAAAAAAGGCGGAAAAAGTCTAATTTTTAGTAAAAAAGGAGAAACATTATCTAAATTTTTGTATTAAAATCAATACTAAAATCAGTATTTTTAACAAGCCAATTACACGTATTATAAATTAGATACCCCTTAAAACGTAAAAAAATGGAAATTTCAACTATTTTTAAATAACCATTTTATTGAGTCTTCACATCTATCATCGCCCCAAAAAACTTCTTTATTTACGATAAAGCTAGGACTTCCAAAAATTCCTTTATTTTTAGCCATTTTTGTGTTTTTTTCATATTCGTTCACAATATCTGATAATTTTGCTAATTTTATGATCTCTTCTGGGTCAAGACCGATTTCAATTAGAGTCTTTGAAAGGTTGGGCTCTGAGCCTGGTTCTTGATGTTCTAAAAACCATTTTTTATAGGTCAGTATAGTATAATCTTTGATCCATCCTTCTTTTTTACCTAAAATAGCGACCTGATTGGCTAAATCAAATTCTTTAAGTGGGTAGGGAGCAGGGACGTTAGCATCAAATCCATAGAAATTTGCTCTTCTCTTGACGTCTCTCCACATATAATCGATTTTTTGTTTTTTCTTTTCAGCCATAAATGGAATATTCTCCATTTCAACCATTCTTGCTCTGACACTGAAGGGGAACCATTCAAATTCAACACTTTTTTCTTTTTCAAGCGCTTCTAATCTTTGGGTAGAAAGGTATGTATATGTACTACCAATCGAGAACCAAAATTCAATTTTACTCATTAATAAATAATATTTTAAGCTAAAAATTTTTTAAAGAAATATATGATCTGGTCACTTCTGTCGCATGTATAATAACATATGAAAAACCTTTTTTTACAGCTTTATAACGGAGTTATGGATGCTGATTGGAACCCTCTTAGGGCTATTCCAAGTCTAGCATTAAGGCATTTAATCATGCAACTATTATCATGGATGTGGTGCATAATTTTTTCCTTATATTTCGGCTCTTTTTTTATTTTTGGAGTAACTGCAGCAGCTCATTTCTTGCTTATTTTTGGAACTTTTATGACTGCAGCAACTTTTGCCACTGCACCAAAAATAGCGAAATCAAAATTTAAAAGCTTAGATTAAAACATTATATTTACTGTATAATTTTTTTGGTAACATCTACTATAATAGCTGAAACCATATTAATTAGCCTTTTTCTGCTTATAATTACAGAACTATTGGCTGACCCAGCTGCAGGTATGACAAATTCATAATTCTCCAGAGATTTGTCCGCATATATAACTAAATTTGATGGCAGCCCAAATGGACAAACACCTCCAATAGGGTGTGAAGTATATAATTCTGTATCGCTCGCTGAGAGCATTTTTGCCTTTTTTTTGAATATATTTTTGTATTTTTTGTTGTCTATTTTGGTATTGCCAGCAACCATAATCAATATTGGTTCTTCAAGTATCAATGCAATAGTTTTTACTATTTGACCTGGATCTACATTGTGAGCGAGTGCGGCCTCATTTACAGATGCTGTAGATATATCATGTTCTATAATTTCTAGGTCAGGGGCTATTTTTATTAGATTTTCTTTTACTGATTTTATTGACATTTATATATATATTTGTTGCATAATGTATATTATAGGAATTTCATACATATAGTATTTATCATAATTCTAATATTTGGCCATCATATGCTGGCATATAATTCTTATTATCAAGATAATTGATTGTATCTTTGTAGTCTAGATGAGCTGTCATGTGACTTAAATAAGCTTTTTTTGGCTTAACTATATCAAGCCATTCTTTTACCTCAGATAAAGAAGCATGTGAAATATGAGGATCAATTCTTAAACATCCAACAATCCAATGGTCAATATTTTCAATTTTTTTAAAAAATTCTTTATCATAGAAATATTTAACATCTAAGTTATATGCAACTTTATCGTCAAAAATAAAGCCAATTGAGTCTATATCTCCATGATTTTGGCTTATAAGCTTTATATTTATGCCAAAAATTTCAAATTCCTTTGAGGAGTAAAGATTTTTTGAGAGTATTGCTGGATAATAACTTTTTTCAGTATTTTCAAAGAGATAATTAAAACTATTAGTTATTTTTTCCATAGTTTGCTCATTTCCGTAGCAAGGAATAATCTTGCCTTGAATAAGATTTATAGATCTTAGTTCATTAATGCCATGGGTGTGATCTGCATGCTCATGGGTGTAAAAAACAGTATCTATATTGTCTATTTTATTGCTTAAAAACTGCTGTTTTAGATCTGGACTAGTGTCTATAAGCAAATTTTTATTATTTTTTTGAACTAAAATAGATGGCCTAGTTCTTTTATTTTTTGGCTCTTTCGGGTCACATTTACCCCAAATATTATGAAACAAAGGAACTCCAAAACTAGAACCACATCCCAATATTGTTATTTTCAAGTCTGACATGAAATAAATCTCTCATAATTTTTTGAGGCAATATTAGCAATATTGTCAAAATCTTTTTCAGTGAGTTCACAATAATATTCGATTATATGTCTTAATAATGAGGGTTTGTTGATTTCTCCCCTCATTGGTACTGGGGCCAGATAAGGGGCATCTGTTTCAAAAAAAATCTTATTTTTAGGTAGTTTTCTAATAGTCCTCCTCAATTTTTCAGCATTTTTAAAAGTTATTATTCCAGTAATTGAAAAATAACAATCAAGATTAATGAATTTCTCTGCATAATTATCATCCCCTGTAAAACAATGAATTAATACTGTTTTAAGTTCTGATTTGTATTCATTAATAATTTTATAAGTTTCTTCAAAAGCATCACGTACATGAATTAATAAAGGAAGTTCATTTTTTATTGCTGTTTCAATATGTAATTTAAAAGACTTAATTTGATTTATAGGTTTTACATCATAACTAAAGTCAAGGCCAGTTTCTCCGATAATCTTTATCTTATCTTTGTAACCGTTTATATGTTTCTCAAATAATGCTTTAAAGCTATCTTCATCTACTTCATTACATAAATATGGGTGATGACCAATAGTAAGGTCGACAAAATCATAGTTTTTCACAAGATTATAGTCAGTTTCAATATCGTATAAATTTGAATTAACTGCTAAAAATTTCGATATTCCCTCTTCCCTACCTTCTTTTATTATTTGATCAACAGAATTGATAAGATCTTTATGGGAAAAATTAACATGTGCATCAGTTAACACGGTTTTTATCCATCTATTCTCATAAATACCGGTTCTGGTTTGGATATTTTAAGATATTTTTTTTCTAAAATTTTATTAAATTTTTCAAAGCTAAGATATGATTTATCTAGTCCAAATATCGAATAAACTTTTTCTGCCCCATTTGGAATGAATGGTGCCAAAAACTGCGTAATTTTTAAAATACATAGTGAAATTTGGTCTAAAACTTCTTTCATTTTGGCTTGATCGGTCTTACGTAGTTCCCAGGGGGCTGACTTATCAACAAAAGTATTTAAATCATTTAAATGGCCAAATATTACTTTTAAATATCCATCAAAACTATACCTATCCATTAAGTTATATAGTTCATTTTGAGAAGAAATGATATTTTTATAGATTTTAAAATTTAAAATATTATCAGTAAAATCAATAGTTTGATTTGAATTTTTAAATATAAAACTTAATACTCTTTGAATTAAGTTTCCAAAATTATTTGATAAATCTCCGTTTATTCTGTTAATCATTGAAACTTTTGAAAAATCTCCATCATTACCAAAAGGAACTTCCCTCATAAGAAAATAACGTAATTGATCTAGGCCATATAATTTTATTAATTCAAGAGGATCAATAACATTTCCAAGGCTTTTACTGATTTTCTCCCCTTCATTTGTCCACCATCCATGAGCTACTATCTGTTTTGGAGGTAAAAGATCTGCTGCCATTAAGAAGGCAGGCCAATAAACAGCATGAAATCTTAGTATATCTTTACCGACTACGTGAATTCCTGGCCAAAAAGACTTATATTTATCATTATCTTGATTTGGGAAACCTAGAGCAGATATATAGTTAGTGAGAGCATCTAACCAAACATACATTATGTGATTATCGTCATTTGGCACATCTATGCCCCAATTAAAAGTTGTTCGAGAGACTGATAGATCTCTTAATCCACCCGACACAAAACTTTTTACTTCATTTAATCTAGATTTGGGGTGAACAAAGTCAGGTACAGAGTCATAAAGTTCTAAGAGTTTATTTTGCCATTTAGATAGTCTGAAAAAATAGCTCTCCTCTTCTACCCAACTTAATTCAGAGCCAAAAGAATTAAATTTAATTCCATTTACTTCAGTTATTTCGTTTTCCGCTACAAAAGCCTCATCTCTTACAGAGTACCAACCAGCATATTTTGATAAATATATTGCATCTTTATCTAGTAACCTCTGCCATAAATTTTGAACTGAAACTTTGTGTCTTTCCTCTGTAGTTCTAATGAAATCATCATTGTCTAAATTTAAAACATCGGATAATGCTCTAAAATTTTCAGAGACTTGGTCTGTAAATTTTTTAGGATCAATATTCTTATCTTGGGCTGCTTTTTCAACTTTTTGACCATGTTCATCAGTTCCTGTTAAAAAATAAGTTTCAAAGCCTTTTAGCTTATAAAATCTTTTTAAAACATCTACTGATATTGAAGTATATGCATGCCCAATATGTGGCTTATCATTTACGTAATAAATGGGAGTTGTAAAATATTTATTTTCCATATTTAATTATATTTGAATGTAATCTTGTGAAATAAATAGCAATTAGATCATTAGTCAATGTATTATATTGAAGACTTTCGTTGACATCGTAAAGATAGTTAGAATGAAGATCGAATAAATATTTATATAATTTTCTGTTATCAGAATATTTTCTTAAATTAAAATTAAGAACTTTTAAAAAAATTATTGAACAAATATCTATTTGATTTTTGGTAAAAAGTTTTACATTTTCAAAAAAATCAATTTTTTCTAAAGATATAAATGAATAAATCAAATTTTGAATTATTTCCTCTGATATGTTTTGATTTTGATTAATTAAATCTTGAGCAAAAATATTTAATCTTACATCTGAATTAAAATCATTTAATCTGAGAATTCTAGATCTAGATAGAACTGTTTTGGGAATTCTTAGAAGATTAGAGGTACAAAAAATAAAGAATGTTTTTTGAGGAACCTCTTCTATTAATTTTAATAGTCCATTAATAGAATTATTGTTCAATTCTGTAATTTCTTTTATAAAAATAATTTTATTTAAATTCAAAACATTAGTGTGAAGAAATTCTTTTTTTAATTTTCTTATTTGATCTATAGATATAAATTTACTTACTGTTTCTGGTTTCAATTCTAAGAAACACGTATCAATTTCATACTGTTTCTCAAAAAAACAACTCTTTATCTCTTTTTCTATGAGTTCTAGTTTTTCAGAATTATTTATTTCAATTAAGAATAATCCCTGATTTTCAGAATTAATTTTTTTTATTATTTGATTAATTTCCATTTTTTTAAATTTAATAAGATTTCATTATGAATTAATTCTTTATCTCTATTGGCATCAATAGTTATAAATTTTCTATTATCAAAATTTATTTTTCCAATGTCTTCGTAATTTTTTTGGATTCTTGAAAATTGGCTATAGTACTTTTTGTCAAAATTATTTCTTTCACCTACTATTTTTTTTCTTTGTACAAGAGTTTTCTTATTAATTTTAAAATAGAATGTAATTTTGGGAATAAATTTTTTATCAATTTGATTAATTAAACTTAAAATAAGTTTTTTATCTTTTAATGTGTATTTTTGATATGCGTAAGTAGAGTCAAAATAACGATCAAAAACAATTAAGTTATTTAATTTCAATTTAGAAAGAAGAGCAAATCGAGATGCAAAAAAAAATAAAATCAATGTCAAATTATCGTAATTTGAATTAAGTATTATTTTTCTTATTTTTTCTAATTGCTTATGCCCACCAGGCTCACGAGTAAATGTTGATTTTATCTTATTTTTATTTAAATAATTTTTTAATAATTTAATTTGAGTAGATTTTCCTGAATATTCAAAACCTTCAAAACTTACTATTTTCTTATTCATTTATAATTAATTTTATTAATTAGAACCTAAAACTATATAATACAGTGCAGAGGTAATTCTAGAGAAAAAGCCCTTCTGTTCAATGTTTTCACCAGCTGCTAATGGAAAACTGACTTTTTTATCAGCATATGAAATTTGAAGATTAGCAATTATATCACCTTTGTTAATTGGTGTTTGAATTGGTTCTTCTATTAAAACATCTACATTAGCAGAAGATAATTGCGCTTTGGGTATACTGACCTTGATATCTTCGATAGCAACTAAATCTACTTTTTCTTTTTTTCCAAGCCATGTATTTGCTTGAAAAACTATTTCATTTTTTTTAAAAAAATTTACCAATTCAAAATTATTGAAGCCCCAGTCCATTAATCTAAGAGACTCTTGAGCTCTTGATCTTGAGGATTCTAAACCATTCATCACGATAATAAGCCTCCTACCCCCCCTTTCAGCAGAGCCAACAATTCCATATCCAGCTGCTTCTGTATATCCAGTCTTAAAGCCATCAGCTCCATCAAAGGTTAGAAGTAAAGGATTTCGATTATCCTGTTTAATGCCATTGTATGTAAATTCGTTTAATTCATACATTTGATATAATTCAGGATGTTTTTCCACCGTATATTTAGCAAGTAAGGCAAGATCTTTAGCGGTTGTATAATGACTATCATTTGGCCAGCCGCTACTATTTACAAAATTAGTATCTGCTAATCCTATCTTTTTTGCTAAGTTATTCATTTCTATTGCAAATGTCTCTTCTGTCCCCGAGATACCTTCTGCTAAGGCTATTGAAGCATCATTTCCACTTTGAACAACAATTCCTAGGAGAAGATCAAACACCTTTACTCTTTTATCCACCTCAATGAACATCTTTGAACCTCCCATTTTCCATGCTTTTTTACTGACAAGGAACTCTTGATCCAAGGAAAGTGAGCCATTCTTGATTTTTTCAAAAGCGACTAAAACAGTCATTATTTTAGTCATACTCGAAGGAAAAGTTCTCATGTTTGAGTTTTTTTCAAGTAGGATTTCTCCAGTAGAGATATCCATCACTAAGGCAGTTTCTGCGATACTATCAATTGCAAATAAGGGCTTTGATAAAAAGAAAAATAAGAGAAATAGTATTGGTTTAAGGGTATATTTTGGCATCAAGGTATCCATTTCTTATAAGAAAATCTAATTTAAGATTTATATCATTGTTTTTAAATGGGCCAGAAAAAACAGCTATCTTTTCATCCATATCCTCAAAAAATAATCCTAAATTCTTAATTTTATTTGTTTCTAACTTTGCAGATACTAAACTATCATATTTATTGATAAGAATTAGACCTTCATATTTTCGCTTCTTACGTTCTAGCTCTTCTATTTTCTCATAATTTAACTCTGAGCTTAAGCCATCCTGCTCATCGTCTAAAGTTTCAAAAGATATTGAACTAGAATCTAATTTAATTCTACTTAACTCTTTAGATTCATCGACTTTTCTCAAGTTCAAAGACTCTTCTTTTAGAAATTCTAAATAAATATTTGAATTAAGATCCAATAAGTCAACAATTTCAGAGCTAACCATTAAACGCTTATTTTTTTCAGTAGAAATATTTCTAACTATAACAAAGGATTTAAGGTTATTGGGGTTAGCTACTTTAACAACACTTGGTATGGGAAGTGAAATGTGGGATATGGACATTCCAGAGAGATCATTACTCACATAGAATTTTTCAGATACTTTAAAATCAATATCATATTCATCTATAGATGATATTTGGATATCTCTTTTTTTAAAATAGCCGGTATCTTTTTCTATACTTTTTTCGACAAGTATTTTTTTTGAATTATCTGCAACAGTACAAGAAAAAAAAAATAGTAAAAACAATAATTTAATAAGATTATTTAAACTTATCACTTAATAAACCCACTGATAATCCATAATAATTAGAACAGTTATAGGATAAAATATTGAGGTAGTTTTTGTAGACAATAAAATATCGGAAATCTCCCTCTTCTCTACCCATTTTTAATAAATAACTATCTAAATTTATATTGTCTAATTTCGAACCATCCATTTTTTTAAAACCTATTGATCTAAATTCAGATAAAGGAAGCTTTTTTGATAATTTCTTTACTGCTAAGCAACCTTTTTCCCTTTTAATGAAAAGATCACTCTCTATTTGCTTAATATCCAAAGGAGGGATTACTTCCCTTCCCCATGTATAATTTGAATCCCATTTATTAGAGCCTACTCCTTGCAAATATCTCGCAATTGAGGCCAATGAGTCTTCTGTATCAGTCCAAATATTTTTTTTACCATCATTGTTAAAGTCTTGAGCATAATTTAAAAAACTAGATGGCATAAATTGATTTTGGCCCATAGCGCCAGCCCATGATCCTTTAAAGTCTTCAATCTTAATATGACCTTCTTTTATAATTTTCATTGAATTATAGAGCTCCTTTGTAAAATATTTTCTTCTTCTTTCGTCATATGACATGGTTAATAAGCTTTCAATCACAGGATAATTACCTGTTATTTCTCCGTAAGCTGTTTCTAATCCCCAAATCGATAAAATAAATCGGGGCTGTACACCATATTTTTTATTAACATTTTGTAATAAATTATTGTATTTGCTTTTTTTATTAAGGCCATTTTTGACTCTTAATTTAGATATTCTTTTTTCAATATACTCAGAAAAGGTGAGAGTAAACTCTGGCTGACATTTATCATTCTCAATAACTCTTTTATTTACTGAATAAGGGATTACAAGTTTTGAAACAAAATTACTATCTAAATCATATTGTGAGGCATTTTTTATTACCTCAATTTTCCAATTATCAAATTGAGAGAAATCGTAGTTCTCTAAAACATCACAATTTTTGGCATCATGAGCGTACAGACCAAATGGAATTAATAAAAAAATAAATATAAGTTTAAACAATGTTGATTCCTTAAATGTAAGTCGATTATATATTGATTTATCCTCTTTTTCTTAAAATCAATTCTTTTGATATTCAGAATATTGCTATGAAAATTTTATTAAATTGGTATATTGTATACATGGAACTTAACAATACTGGTAAAAAATTCGTATACGTTTCAATAATTTTCATGGCCTTATCGATGGGTCTTCCCTGGGAATCCCTAGAGGATTACACTTATGGAGAGGTAGTAGGGCTAGCTCTTAATGTTATCCCTGCCGTTCTATTTATTTGCTCCTCCTTTATTGTTGTAATTCCACCAATTGCTTCCTTACTCAGTCGAATTGGAACAAATTATGTTTTCTTACTGCTGTGTTTAATTAATGCAATTGCACTTTATTTTGGAATGCAGTACTACCCCGACACTTATACTATCGGATATCTCTTATTCCCAAGTTCTATCATTGCTTTTATGCTAGGATGTATATTTAGTGTTAATAGAATAACTGGATTAAGTAACTAAATTATTTCATAAAAAAATATTTGCTTTAAAAGTATTGTAATATATACATTTTAGACGCTTACATCACTGAATGGAAGGATGGCTGAGCGGTTGAAAGCACCGGTCTTGAAAACCGGCA
>CENJ01125849.1_pt1 | contig 19699 bp, 12 predicted proteins | sample 356161 | NCBI WGS metagenome assembly CENJ01 (sample SAMEA2619531, study PRJEB7988) | marine metagenome | biome: marine biome (ENVO:00000447); feature: surface water layer (ENVO:00002042); material: "saline water (ENVO:00002010), including plankton (ENVO:xxxxxxxx)" | depth 5 m
GTGCTGCCGGCAGGGGGGTAGAAGCACCCGCCGTCCTCGATGGTGGCATCCGGATCGTAATTGCATGCCGCTGAATCCGTGCATCCTGAGCACGTGGATTCATCGCCACCGCATACGCCGCATCCGTCGATTTCATAGGCGCACGTGCCGTCGTCCTCCACTGCATTGGGGTCGTAGTTGCAGGCGGCAGAGTCGGTGCAACCGAAGTACTGGCAATTGGTCGTCATTTCGACGCAGGTGGTGAAGCAGCTTCCGTCTGAGGCGATGGTGGGCACGAAGGCCTCCGCTACCACGATGGGGTGGAATTCGAGGTTCACCGAGCCGCCAGCCACGGCGTGGCAGTAGCTCATCATCGTGCCGACCTGCGCTTGGGGGTTGTTGGTACACGAGCCCTCAACGTCGTAGCAGTTGTCAATCGGACCGTCTGACCAACCACACCAGTGCGTGTGGTTCGACCCGAAGTTGTGGCCGAGTTCGTGGCCCACCACGTTCAAGTTCCAGGCGTAGTTATTGAGGTTGTACGTATTGCCTGATTCGAGGTTTGCACTGAATCCGGCCGCGTAGGAGGGGGAACATACGACGTCTAGGTAGGCGATGCCTCCTGTGCCAGTGTTGGTTCTGCGACTAAGCAGGTGAACGATGTCGCGTTGGATGCCGGACAGGTTGGAGTTATTGAGCCACTCCAAGCGGAAGGTGTCAAGCATGCTGCTAGCGTCGTTGATGATTCCGTTATACGGATCGGTGGTTTCCCACACGTGGATGTACGAGGCCTGCACGTTTATGAGCGCGTCGACGCTTTCCGTGTAAATGGTGTTTACCCCGGCCATGATGGCGAGGGCCCATTCCACCGCTGGATAGCAGTCGTTGCCGAATGTGCCGTACGTGTGGAAGTCGATGTCGATGGCGACTTCGACGCAATCGGTGAGTTGATTGGACGTCGATGGAGGCGGTTGCATCCCCATGGGCATCACGTCCCGGCGCGGTCCGTATTCGTCCACTCCGCACTCGAATTCCATTGGGCCGGCCGCATCGGCGAGTAAGAACAGCACATGCTTGCCGTCTGCACCGTTGCGGATGGCGCTCAGGTCATATTGCCGGCCGCGGTATTGGATGGTGCCCATTACAAAATCCTCCATCACGACAATGGTGCCTTTGATTCCCGATGAAACCACGCGGTAGGAGAGCAGCTTGGGGCGGTAGATCTCCTCTGTAAATTTGCCTCCGGCTTGCGATCGCCCAATCATGAAGGCATCGCTGAAGGGGAGGAAGGACTCCAATTCAATCGGCAGGGTTTTGCCGCCGAGGAAAGGGAGCAAGAGGGTCCACTCGTTGTATTTGTGCTGACGGATGTCCGCGAAAGCCTCCTCGACCAAACCAAGGCCCACGTGGTTGGCCGCGTTCACCGTTGGGATTTCATCGGCTGCAAGCGTTTGGGATTCGAACAGCGCGATGGGCGCCTCCGCTTGGGTGCATTGGGCGTCAACCCGCAAAAACCCTCCGAACGCCAAAGCGACCAGCAAGAACAATCCGCGGTAATTGGGCGGTTTTACAGCAGGAGAAAGCATAGACCTTGGTTTTAGTTAAAGTTAATGCATTTCAATTTGCATCTTTGCACCATCGGTCGCGAACGCGCGATTCCCTGGTTCCGTAGCTCAACTGGATAGAGCATCTGCCTTCTAAGCAGACGGTTTTGGGTTCGAGTCCCAACGGAATCACATAGCAAATGCTCTGAAACCTCGGTATACCGGGGGTTTCGTGCGTTTTAGGGTAGTCTGTTGTTCACACAATGTCTATCAGTAAAACCCAGTGAATCAGAGGGTTTGTGAATATTTATGGGCGCCATAGTGGGCGACACTTTCGTATCTTGAAATAGAGTCGCTTGCCATGAAAATCACCTTTAAACTGGAGCATCCTAAGCGGAATCGCTCAGCTGTCAGCGCACGTGTGTATCACGAGAAACAACGCTACAAATTCGCCACGGGAATCAGCGTGCCAACTGCCCTTTGGTCCGGTAATGCCGGTGGTCTTAAGACGGGTGTGCAGGTAACTGCGAAGCACGGAATGACGCCGTTGACCGCACAGAATGTAAATGATTCGCTTGCCCGCATTGAAAGGAAATTTGCACTCTCATGGAGTGAATGATCTCCTTGAGTTGTTGAGCCTTTTTGGAGGTGAGTTTGCGGAAGAGAATCTGCATGTGAACGAAAGTGAGACATCTGCCATTTATCAGGTCGACGGTCTATGGAATTATATGATGTGTCAATCGAAATGCTCTGAGTTGCCAAGTGGCAAGTGGCGAATGATTGATATGCAAACATTGTCTGAATTCCGTTCGCAACTGCCCACCGCCAATGTTTGGCTGTCAAACGAAGAGCTTATTCATGTAGATGGCAGCGCTATCAAAGCACCTTATATAGCCTGGTCAGGACAATTAATGATGCTAGGCACTGGGTACTCAGAGACTTGTGTTTGCGAGACTCACGAGCGGCCAAAGGTTGAATACACTTATTGCAGGAAATATGATGAAGGGGGTGACCCAACTACTTTCGCCACTTGCGCTCAGGAAAAAGTTGAAGATGGATGGTACCCTCTTGGAGGGATATCCTCATATCGGCAAAATGGCAACGACTATATTGGTCAAGCTTTTTGGCGCTGGGCTGAATAACCAATCAAAACCGACCAAATGAAACACTTACTTACCGCAATCGCGTGCTGCTTGGCAGTGGCTGGAAGTGCGCAGACGCCTTACAATCCTGATGCAGATGGGGATGGATTTGTTGGTTCTGAAGATTTACTTGAGCTGCTCACGGAGTTTGGCACAAGTTTTACTCCATTATTTTATTCAAGTGATGTAAATACGGTCAGCATGATGCCTTGGGGCTATTATCCTTCGGACTCCATAATCAACCCAATGTTTTTTATAGATGAGTTAGCTCCTTTATACATCATGGATGCAAGAGAAATTATAGGATTAGTGGATGAGTTTTGGCTTTCCCAAGCGACCCTAGAAATCCATATAGATATTGATTTGGAAGATGAGCCATTTGAATTTTGGCCACTGGACGGAGCAGAATTTTGGATAATCTCAAGGAAAGACGTCTTTAGGAAGTACGAATTTTGGGTGTCGAATAATAACGTCGGTACTGTGTCGCTACATCACTTAATTGAGTATGATTCTCCCAGTGGAGGTAGTAATAGCCAATACGACCATGACATGCCATACATCCTCAAGTATCTGTGGCTTGGCGAAGAGCTGATTCTCATTCGCTAACCAAATCGCGAAGAAAAACCGCGATTATTTGACCATGGTTACTACGGCGATGCAGATGAGAATGCTGGTTATTTTTAAGGTTGCCTACCCCTTACTCTGCCCAGCGTTAGTTGACTGAATTCCACGGTTAGCAGGGAATTATTTTTTGCGTTTGAAGTAAAATCGAGTAACAAAGATTCCGTTACCATCTTTTTCACCTGCATCAGATTCGACTCCAGAATTGACACTGATCAATTCCCAATTATCCGCCATCATCGCATTGACTTTGCTGTTAATTATTGCATCGTTGGCAGCTATGTTTTCGAAACGAATTCCAGCCATGCTATAAAAATTAAGCAATTTGATCTCTTCGTAGTCTTTTACACGAATGTCCTTTCTGGATGATTTATTTCGTCCACCTTCTATACTTCCCGTTTCAAAATCTGTGTGATTTCTTGTTTCAGATGCAGTTATAATTCTCGAACGGCCAAGACCTCCAGGCACTATGGATTCGATTACCGTAAATGAAGTGAACTCATATTGCGCAGCTAGGGGTTCAGCAGTAAGAGTAAGAAAGGCGATTAGTAGAGCTGAAAAAGAAAAGCGGGAGGTGAAGGTCATGAGAAATGATTTTAGAGGATTACAGAGGTTTGATTCAAAAAGTATGCCAGATTCGGAGAAATTTGATTTAATTATCAGATTATCAGGGATTTAGCGAATGTAGCAAAGAATGCGCTAGCCGCATGACTCCACGAGTTGGAAACATCCAAAATCGTGGGCGACACCGTGGGCGACAGGGTAGGTCTAACTATTGTTTATCAACAGGTTAGGGGCTGGTTTATGATTCCAACGGAATCACGATGTTATCACCCTGCATCCTCAACGATGCGGGGTTTTTTGTGCTGTAAGCTCAACCATTGTTGTGGATAGGGTCTTTTTTTTGCGTCAAGTGAGAAAAATGCTAATTTGCAGGAAATGCTAATGAATCGTGTCATGATAAGAAAAGTTGTAGTCGCAGTTGCCTGGTTGATGCTCTGCATGGGCACTTATGCGCAGAATGAAGTTGTGCTCCATATCAATCACCTTATCAATGGCGAGCACATCGTCATTGGTGATCTGTACAATGTTGAAGGAGATCAGGTCAGGGTGGATCGTTTAGAATATTACTTGTGTGAGTTTGTCATTACCCATGACGGAGGCCAAATCACCGAACTGAATGATGTGTATGTTCTGGCCGATGTGAACGACGATGGCGTGTATTCTCTTGGCGAATGGGACATCACCAACATTGAAGGAATAGCTTTCGGTGCAGGTGTCGATTCCAATCACAACGTGGGGATTGATCCTTCAACTTATCCAAGCGGGCACCCTTTGGCACCGCAGTTTCCGAGCATGCACTGGGGCTGGGCTTCAGGTTATCGCTTCCTCGCACTTGAAGGCTTCGCAGGCGACAACCTGAATGCACAGTATCAAATTCATGCCTTGGGGGATAACAACTTCTTCCTTCAAAACCACGAAGTGAGTGCCGCAGACGCGGATGGTGTAGTTACGGTGTACCTAAACGCGAATTACGAAGGCTTATTCGATGGCCTCCCTGTCAGCCAAGGGTTTATTGAACATTCAAGCTCAGGTGAAGCAACTGAGGCGATGCAAAACATGCGCAACCTCGTATTCGAGGCTGGAACGGTCATGGGTTCTGAAGAGTTACCTGTGGAGTCGACTTGGACCGTATACCCAAACCCCAGTTCTGATTTAGTGTTCATTGACGCCGAGACATCCGAAGCATTTCGTTGGCAATTGATTAATATGCAGGGACAGGTCGTAGTAGACGGAATCCGTCAAGGCCGTTCAGCCTTGGATGTTCAATCGGTACGACCGGGATGTTATTTCCTTCGGTTACAGAGCAACGAATCCGAATCTGCTAAAACGGAGCGACTCTTCATTCGATAAATCTTCGGATATGATATGGTGGCAAGTGAGGGAAAGTCAAGTCTGGCTTTGGTTCACCGTATTCGTGCTGGGTGGCGGTTCTTTCGCATGCACACCGGAACAGCAGGCGCCAGACCTAGAGCCAGTTATTCCATGGCGTGAAGCTCCGGTGGATTGGCCTGAAATCGAACATCCCGAGGATAATACTTTGAATGTGGCGCGTTGGGAACTCGGCAAGCGTATGTTCTTTGATCCGAGTTTCTCCATTGATGGTACGGTTTCATGCGGATCATGTCATTTGCCGGCTCACGCCTTTGGTTCAAATACGCCCACCTCGCCGGGTGCCAGTGGTGCCGAGGGCACACGCAATGTCCCTTCCCTTGCAAACGTTGGCTACCTGCCGTATTTCCTCCGTGAAGGCGGGGTCCCATCCTTGGAAATGCAAGTGCTGGTTCCGATTCAAGAGGCCAATGAGTTCCACCACAACGTCGTATTACTTGCCGAGGCATTGGCCCAAGATGAGTCCTACGTGGCGGAATGCATTGAAGCCTATGGAGAAGGGCCCTCGGCCTTTACCATTACCCGAGCGTTGGGGGCCTTCCAGCGCGGATTGATTGGAGGAAATAGTCCATATGATCGTTGGGTCCAAGGCAATGAAGATGCGCTTACCGATGCGGCCCTCTCGGGAATGGAGTTGTTCGGAGAGATCGGTTGCGATGAGTGCCACAGTGGTTATTTATTCACTGACCACCGCATATTGAACAATGGGTTGTATGCCGAGTATGGGGATACAGGATTGGAAAGATTAACCGGCAATTCTCAGGATATTGGTAAATTCAAGGTGCCCTCTTTGCGGAATGTGGGTGTGACTGCGCCTTACATGTTTGACGGTAGTTTGGCAACGCTTGATGATGTGATCAATCATTACATGGTCGGGGGAGCTGGCCACCCGAATCAAGCAGAGGAAATTGTGCCAATTTCGCTCTCTAATGACGATGTGGAGGACTTGAGGTCGTTTTTATTGTCGTTAACCGATAGTACTTTTATAACATGGTCAATAGCTCTAATGCCTTAGTCTGGTTGGAATTGGTCGGTAGGCCATCCAAGTTTTTTGTTGGGCTCGCTATGATTGCCATTGTGTTTATGTCTGGCTGTCAGCCGGATGATGACGATGTGGGACAAGAGGTGGAATGGGATACCACGCCCTTCGTTTTGAGCTTTCCACAGCACATTGTAGCGCCCCAATTGCCTTTGGATAACCCATTGACAGTCAGTAAAGTGGAATTGGGTCGCATGCTCTTCCACGAGCCGAAATTGAGCGGTGATGGAAGCATGAGCTGCGCAACGTGCCACTTGCAGTCCGCGGCATTTACGGATACAGCCAAACTCAGCGTGGGCATTCGAGGATTGGAAGGTCACCGCAATGCCATGTCCGTTTTTAACATGGCCTGGAATGATAATGGTTTTTTTTGGGATGGTCGGGCCGAACTGCTTCGTCACCAAAGCTTATTACCGATTCAAGACAGCTTGGAAATGGACGAAACACTCGCCGGAGCAGCAGCGAAGCTTTCGGCGGACGTAGCGTACCAGCATGCTTTCATTCGGGCATTTGGGGACGAAGAGGTCACGGCCGAGCGCATGGCATTGGCCATGGAACAGTTTATGTTGACCATCACCTCGTTTAATTCCAAGTACGACCGCTACCTCTCCGGCATGGAGTCGTTGACGGAATCGGAACTGAGGGGGCTGGAATTATTCAATACGGAGTACAACGAGTTCTTCCCTGAATTCAGTGGGGCAGATTGTCAACATTGCCACGGTGGGCCGAACTTTTCGAACAACCAATACATGAACAATGGATTGGACGAGGAAAGTGACATGACCGATATTGGTCGTATCGCGGTCACTGAAAATCCTGCGCACCTCGGGCAGTTCAAGGTCACTTCGCTGCGCAACATAGCGCTGACTGCGCCCTACATGCACGATGGTCGCTTCAATACCTTGGAGGAGGTCATCGATCATTACAACGAAGGCTTGCACAGTTCAAGTACGCTGGATCCTGCTCTGGCAGCAACCATGTCAACCGGGTTGATGTTGACCGCGCAAGACAAGGAAGATCTGATTAATTTTCTTCACACGCTCACAGACGAGCGGCTTGCGCAAGAAACCGATTATTCTTCGCCATTTTAAGAGCAAAATGGCGTCAGGCGACCTTGCGTTCGGGACAAATGAAACGCCTCATGCCTGTGCCTGGACAGAAGCCGAACACTCCTAACCCCGATTTGGTCAAGTAGGCTGAGAATTCCGCTAATGATGTCAAGTCGAGGGTTAAGGTTTGGTCTTTCTTGTTCCACTCAACAACTTGTCCGTAGAACCATACTCCGTTCTTCAGTTGGACCAAGAGGAAATTCGTCTGAGTTTGCGTGCTATCCGCTGAGGCAGAGGGTGCACCCATCGCAAACGCCTGGGCAAGGCAGATATTCGCAAGGCCGGCACTCCAGAGCATGAATGCTCCGACTACGATGTGGCTTGTTTTCATGGGAAAATCCCGTAAGGATTTAATCCAAATGTAGCCGAATTGAGCTGAAGGTTCAGTGGTCAATCTGGGATGCCGAGTGACGATTTATTCGCAGTCGTACCCGTACGCCTCAAACATAAGGAGCAGGTCAAAGACGTCCACGTACCCGTCGCCGTCAAGGTCGCTCATGCACACCGCCGAATAGTCGCACGTGCCACTGACGTTGGCCACGGGGTCGAAGTTGAGCCCCACTGGATCCATGCAGCCGAGGAACAAGCAGCTGCCGTCCTCCAGCACAGCGGCCGGGTCAAAGTTCAACGCCAGGGCTTGGGTGCAGCCCGCAAATACACACGAAAGGTCGTCGTACGTTGCCTCGGGGTTGTAGTTGGCCGCGCTGAGGTACATGCAACCACCAATGATGCAGCTGCCGTCGTCCGACGTTGCGCCGCCATCGTAATTGTCCGCCATGGGGTTGGTGCAACCGGGGAATTCGTCGCAGTCGCATGTCCCGTTGCCATTGGCGTCTATGCAGTTGCCTTCGCAATCTTCACACGCATCGGGGTAGAGGCAGTCGGCCGTGTTCTCAGGACCGAAGGCCGGGTCGTAGTTGCAGGCTTCGGCGTCACCGCAGCCTTGGGGCAATTCAATCGGCATGGCCAGCACTTGCATGCTCTGGCTCTGCAGGCCTTCAACGAACATTTGGACGTTGATGCTGCCGGAGACTTCACCGGCCGTGGTCAACTGGGCAATCAACACGCGTTCATCGGCTCCGGCCACGGCATTCGCATCGCCGAGCAACGTAAACACCGATCCACCGATGGGGTCATCCACCACAAAGTTCCCGCCGCTGTTGAAGGAAGCAAGGGCCATATCCAAGCCAATCGCACCGGCAAGCGAGCCCATGGAGTTGTCCGTCACCCCGATGGTGAACCAAGAGTCATAGTTGACCTCTGGGAAGAATGGCAAAACGGCACCGTTCAACGCCCACGCGAAATCAGCGCCCAGTGCGCTCTGGTAAAAGCCTTCGGTGCTGTTCACGTGAAGGGGAGTCGCCTGGTCGCCAAAAACAGCGGACAATTCGTCCGTTGCCTGGGTCATCTGCGCGTACAGATGGTAGGTCTTCATCCCCTCCAATCCAGGTATTCCCGTGGTGTCATGGTTGGCAATCACTTCGGCGTGAATGCCAGTCACCTGACCGATTGCGAGCCCGCTGACAACGCAGCAAGCCAGCAGAAGCGCGGCATGTTTCATCAAGTAGATCGTTCGTGTTCTTCTTGAAGATACTATAAAACTTTCGTATTAAAAAATTGAATTTTCATCGAAATTATACTAAGAAAGTAGCCCAATTCAGGGCGCCGAAAATTCCACCTCAAAAGGCGGTTCCGTTGAAGTGCCGTGGCACAGTACAGCTTGGCGCCTGTCATCCACCATCAAGGCATACTGGCGGTAAGCGCCGGTGGAGTTAGCCGTCAGATCGCAGACGATAGCGGTCAACACATTCGTCCCGGGCTCCATTCGCCCCTTCCACGTGCCCGAGAAGGCTGCGACCCGTCCGTCATCGTGGCTTTGAACCAATTCTGCCGTACCCATGGCTCCAATGGTGAAGGTGAAGGTGCTGCTGCCGACCTTGGCTTCCTTACCGCGCACCACAATGACCTCTCCATCGGCGTTGCGCAGCGGGTACTCGGGACGCAGGCCAGTCCACGTGCCGTACCAGTTGTCCACCCGGTATGGTTCGACGGATTGCACGGCAATTGCGGCGGCGGAGGCGCGTTGTTTGCGGTTTTCTTCAGTAGACGCGGTGCTGCTGCAAGCAAACAGCCCCAATGCAGCTAGCAGGGCCATGGGGGGAATCAAGGTGTGCATGGTTCGGAGAATTCACTGAGCAACAAAAGCAAGTCGTTAACGGTGGTAAGGTCGTCTCCGTCCACGTCTCCGATGCACGGCGCCGTGTCGCAGCCGTAATCCGACAGGAAGAGCAAAATGTCCGTCACGGCGATGATGCCATCACCATCTAAGTCCCCGGGACAGGGGCACTCATCAAGGCAGGAATCGTCTTCGATGGTCGCTGCCGGGTCGTAATTGCACGCTTCTAGATCGGTGCATCCGGCACAGGATTCGAATTCACAGCTATCATCATCAATGCTGAAGGCCACATCGTAATTGCATGCGCCGACATCCGTGCAGCCGTAGCACGTCACATAGTCACAGGTCCCGTCTTCCACCGTTGCCGCCGGATTGTAATTGCAGCCAGCCGGGTCGGTGCACCCCGGCGGATCCACATCGAGGCACAGGTCGTAAATGCTGATGTCAGCGGAGAAGTAGGCCCCTTGCGATCCACTCCAGCCATTGCCAATTCGGATGAACCACACCCCATTACCCTCTGGCGCACTGCCAATGGTGGCAGCGCCAGTGAATGATCCTGACGTACTTGTGTCCCAAGCGCTCGGCCAAAATCCAGAGTTCGTACAGCCGAAATCGATATCAAAGCCCCCGATTTCCCTGCATTCTCCGTCGGGAGCCTCAATGAGGACGGTTAAGTCGCTGGCTTGCGAGCCGTCATCGTACAGGTTTTCAAATTCCAAAAACACCGTAACAGCAGCGACGTAACCAAACCCGCTGACGGCCATCGATGCCGTTTCGCCAGGGGCGAGTGTGTCGGCCAACGACATGATGGCTTCGCAATTGCAGGCACCTCCGTTGGGCGAGTAGAAACAACTGCCGTCGTCCACAATGTTGCTCTCGTTGTAATTGCAGGCGACGGGATCTGTGCACCCTGAGCAGCTCGAACCGTCACCTCCGCATTCGCCACAGGCGTCCTCGGTGGTGCACGACCCGTCATTCAGCACGGCTTCAGGATCGTAGTTACAGGCCCAAGCATATGTGCAGCCGTAGTAATCGCAACTCGTCGAAAATTCGTCGCATGTGGTGTAGCACGCGCCCTGCCCGTTGATGTTGGGAATCAACCCGAAATTCTCGACCGATGGGTGGAATTGAAGGCTCACTGATCCGCCTGCCACGGCATGGCAGTAGCTCATGATGGTTCCCACTTGCGGGGTCGGGTTGTTGGTGCAATTGCCTTCGGCAGCGTAGCAATCGTCGATTGGTCCGCCCGGCCAGCCGCACCAGTGGGTGTGGTTGGAGCCGAAGTTGTGCCCAAATTCGTGTGCTACGACGTTGAGGTTCCAGCTGTAGTTGTTCAGGTTGTAGACCATGGAGGGGCTCAAGTACGAGCTGAACCCAGCCGCATAAGATGCATTGCAATTGACACCGAGGTAGGCAATGCCCCCTGTGCCGGTGTCGGAACGCCGGGTCAAGAGGTGAACAATGTCACGGGGCTGGTCGGCAAGGTCTGGGTTTTGGAGCCATTCGAGCCGGAAGGCGTCGAGCATGGCACCGGCGTTGCCGGTGTAGGCTGCATAGGGATCGGTGGTTTCCCACACGTTGATGTACGATGCGGCGAGGGAAATGAGGTCGTCGAGTTCCGTTTGGTAGATCTCACTCACACCACTCAGCAAGGCGAGGGCCCATTCCACTGATGCGTTGCAGTCGCCTCCGAATTGGTTATACGTAAAATGGTCAATGTCCAGGGCAATTTCCACACATTCCGTGACCGAATTGCTCGACGGTTGACTGGGTAGGCCCATGGGCTGTGGGGTGTGCACTTGCTCCGCGAGGGTTTCCAGCCCGCATTCAAACGTCGGCTTGATCACGGCGTCTGCTGTAGCATAGAGCACAAACAGCCCGGTCGCTCGGCCATCGCACTCGAGTCCACCCAACTCATATTGCACACCCTGGTAACGGATAGCGCCCGCGACCTGTCCGTTCAGGAAAACGACGGTTCCGTGGATGTCATCATTGGCAATGCGGTAGCTCAATAACCTTGGTGCGTACCGCTCGGTGCGCAGTCCATCCTTGGTCATGTGGCCGATTTCCAGGTCGGACCGGTAGGCCTGAAATCCGTGGAGGATTACCTTTTTGTGCGTTCCCCCGGGAAACGTCAATGGCACTTCCCAGTACACCGGTCGCTCATCTTCCAATGCGCTCCACACCGATGAATCGGCATCGAACACCACGCTTGATGTGCTTTGATGGGTGGGTAGGCAGAGAACTTCCTGTTGGTGCACCTGAAAAATCGCAGCGGGATCATACCATGACGCACAGCCTGTAGAAGATTGGGCCATTCCGATAAGCGGAAAGGCGAATGCCATGATCAGCGCGAGCATGAGACCGCGCTGATTGGCAAGTGGCTGTGAAAAGGTTTTCATAGGCATCCTCGGTGATAATCAAGTACTAAACTACTGAAAAGGAGGGGAGTTCACTTTTCTGACCGCGGAACGCAACTTCTCCGCGCCCTGCCGCGTATGCGGAGGCAGTATACACCTTCCAAATCCGAAAAAATTGGCCAAAAATTCAGCTGTATAATCACAAATAGTTAGACTAATAGTGGTTTTAGGTTGATTAATTTTGTATATTTAAGTAGGAATTGGATTATATCCGCGATGAATTACTTAACAATCACAACTGCTTGGAAGCGCTTTTCGCTGCTTTCACTTTCCACTTTGTTGCTCACAGCAACAGGGTTTTCCCAGTTCTTGGGTTTGGAAAGCGAGGTCCATGCCACCTCTGAACACGGCACCACATACCGCATTTATGCGGAGTTCGGTTCTGCTACCGATGAATGTGTTGCTGCCTACTCCGTAGGTGCTGCTGAGGACAACCCCGTCACACTCGAATTGGGGGTAACAACGTCATTCTACCAAAACGGTGGAGGAGCAAACTTGGGATCTGGCATCAATGCCTTCTTCCTGACGATTATTCCGGAAATCGGGTATGACAGCTGGTTCACCATTGGTTCGGAGACGAACGAGGACCCGACCATTTCTTCAATAGGTATGGCCGGTGCATTCACCGAATTCAACAACGGCAACGGCTTTGTCTTGGGCGAAGGCGCAGTTGGTGGAAGCTGGTACATCACTCCGGGCTCGAACGATCTTGCATTGGCTGGCGATGACGGCATGGTGCTGTTGGGGCAGTTTACCGCCGCAGACGATGCCGATGGAAACCCGGGTCATGTAACGTGCGACTGGAACATTCAGTGGCGCGATGCAGCTGGAGTATCCTCGAATGCATTGGGTGCCACGCACGACACAGCGGATAACTTGCCCGACGTATTCGGTTGCACGGATGAAGCAGCGTGCAATTTCGATTCAGCGGCAACGGCAGACGACGGTTCTTGTGATTACCTCGATGCCTTGGGTGTATGCGGCGGCGCATGCACTGCGGATGCCGACGCGGATGGCATATGCGATGATGCAGACGATTGTGTGGGTTTTTTGGACGCTTGTGGCGTTTGCAATGGCCCTGGTGACATTTATGAATGTGGTTGTTCAGACATTCCAGCAGGCGATTGCGACTGTGAAGGAACGCAGGCTGCTGAAGGCTACGATTGTGCCGGCGACTGCTTGGCGGATGCTGACGGCGATGGCGTGTGTGATCCGTTAGAGGTAGCAGGCTGCACCGACTCGGATGCTTGCAACTACAACGATTTGGCCACAGACGACGATGGCTCTTGTACTGTACTCGACGAGTGCGGTGTGTGCGGTGGAAACGGCATCGCCGAGGGCGCTTGCGATTGCGACGGCAATACACCGAATGCGGGTTATGACTGCGATGGCGTTTGTCTGAACGATGCCGACCAAGATGGAACATGCGACGAACTTGAAGTATCAGGCTGCACGGACAGCACGGCATGCAATTACGATCCCACCGCGACTGAAGAAGATGGATCTTGTGCTGAGGAAGATGAATGCGGTGTTTGTGGTGGTAATGGAATTCCAGAAGGTGCCTGTGATTGCGCAGGCAATACGTTGGATGCGCTCGGCGTATGCGGTGGAACCTGTTTGGCCGACGACAACAACAACGGAGTATGCGATTCAGAAGATGTATTGGGCTGTATGGATGCTACGGCGTGCAACTACGACCCCCTCGCCACAGTGAGCGACGATTCGTGCGCTGTTGAAGACGCCTGCGGCGTCTGCGGCGGCACAGGATTCCCTGAGGGAACCTGCGACTGCGAAGGCACCCTTCCAGAAGCCGGTTACGACTGCAACGGAGATTGCGTGAATGATGCGGATGGTGATGGCGTTTGTGATGCGCTTGAAACAGTGGGCTGTACCAACGACTTGGCCATCAACTACGACCCGGTCGCAACGGATGACGACGGTTCATGCGATGTTCCTGCCTTCCCATTCTTGCACGCTGAAGTGTATGCGGATACGGATTTGGGTACCACCTACCGTGTATACGCACTCTTTGAGAATGCCGACGACGAATGCACGGCCCTGTTTGCAGTGGGTTCAGCAGAATCTGATCCTGTAGCGCTCGAGCTTGAGGTGACGACAGCGTTCTACCAGAACCCCTTAGGGTCCAACCTTGGAAGTGGCATCAACCCGACCTTCTTTTCTATGGATCCCACACTTGAGTACGATAGCTGGTTGACCATTGGTTCAGAAAGCACCAACGACGAGTCGGTGAGCTCCATTGGAATGACTGATGCGTTTAGTGAATTCCAAGCAGGCAATGGGTTTGAATTGAATTCTCCTGCCGGCGGAAGCTGGTACATGGCCGCACCTGGAACCAACCCACTCGCTGTTGCGGGTGATGACGGCCGCGTGCTGTTGGCCCAGTTGACCGTAACGGACGACGAATCGGGTGAACCCGGTGATATCAGCGGTTTGTGGAACATGCAATGGCGCCAAGGTGGTACCGCAACCATGGAGAGCCGCGAACTGTACTTTACGACCGGCACGTACATGCCACCACTTGACGGCTGTACGGATGAAACAGCGTGCAACTACAACCCGATGGCAACGGACGATGACGGTACTTGCTTGCAAAACGACGAATGTGGCGTATGCGGCGGTGACGGCATTGCTGAAGGCGCTTGCGATTGCGCAGGCAGTGGTCCAGAAGCAGGTTACGACTGCGACGGCGTGTGCTTGAACGACGCCGATGGCGACGGCACCTGCGACGAATTTGAAGTCTTGGGCTGTACCGATGATACAGCTTGCAACTACAGCAGCGACGCTACTGAGGATGACGGCTCTTGCACGATAAACGACGAATGCGGCGTTTGCGGTGGAGACGGCATAGCCCCAGGCGCATGCGACTGTGAAGGCAACTTGCCCGAACCTGGTTACACGTGCGAAGGCGATTGCATCGCAGACAGTGACGGTGACGGCGTTTGCAACCCGTTTGAAGTGCCCGGCTGTACGGACGCGACGGCGTGCAACTTCGATACGGATGCTACCGATGAAGACGGCTCATGTGAATTCCCCGCTGCCGGTGAGGATTGCGCAGGTGACTGCTTGGCCGACCACGATGGCGACGGCATTTGTAACGATGCCGAAATCCCCGGTTGTTCCTCATCCTCAGCGACGAACTATAACCCAGCTGCCACTGACGACGACGGTTCGTGCACTTGGCCCGAAGGTTTGTTCACAGGATTGAGTTACGACTTGATCGGACACGACTTGATTGAAGGTACGTCAACCTACCGCTTGTACGCCAACTTCAACCCGGACACGTTGATCCAGGTTGTGGCTAGTTACGGTACAGCGGATGAGCCATGGGAAATCAGCTCCACTGAAGCCTTCCACCAGGATCCTAACGGTGCCCTGTTGGCGCACTCCATCAACCCGGCCTTCTTCGTGATGTTCCCGGAATTGGAGTACGATACATGGCTTGCACTCGGCGGAGGTCCCGGCTCTCCGATTGAATTGCAAACGGTAGGATTGGCCAACTTCTTCACAGACTTCGAGGAGAGCGGTGCTAACGTTCTCGTGAACGACGCAGTGGGTGCGAGTTTGTATTACATACCCGGTCCAAATGGAAGCCCTTTGTCTTTCGCCCAAGATGGACAGATTTTGCTCGGTCAGTTCACAACCAGCGGCGTCGTCTCGGTTAGGTACAACATGCAATTCCGCGATGCGGTGAGTGAAACCCACTACGCAACCGACGTGAATCTTGTTTTCCCAACATTCGGCGCAGGCTGCACAGACGAAACAGCTTGCAACTATGATTTGGAAGCTACGGATGACAACGGCACCTGCTACTACAGCACTGAGCATGTGGATTGCGATGGCAACTGCTACAGCGATGTGGACGGAGATGGCATCTGCGATGGTCAGGAAATTGCGGGCTGTACGGAAGAGTCCGCCTACAACTACAATGAAAACGCTACCGATGAAGACGGAACGTGCCTCGATGCCGGTTGCTTCGATGAGTTGGCCTGCAACTACGACCCAACGGCCGATGTGGATGTGCCAGAAACGTGCGAATACGCCGGTCCATTCTCTGACTGCGACGGCAACTGCAACGGCGACTACGAAGGCGATGGTGTAGCCGAGTGCGATGAAGTCTTGGGCTGTGCCTCGGCTTCTGCAACGAACTACGATCCGCTGGCGACCAACGACGACGGTTCGTGCATCTGGGGCGATGGTTCGTTCCAAGGCCTTACGTATGAGGTTGTTGGAGAAAACACCGTCGAAGGCAATACCACCTACCAGGTCTATGCGCAGTTTGACACGAACGCTGATGTCGACATGACGGCCTTGTTCGGTAACGCGGACTACCCTTGGTGGACGACGACGACGGCAGCATTCTACCAGCACCCACTCGGCGAGGACTTCGGTGGCAACATCAACCCAGGCTTCTTTAGCTACTTCCCTGAATTGGAATACGATTCGTGGTTGACGATCGGTGCAGCTCCGGGCGATTACAATGCCTTGGCGCAGCAAAACATGTACTTGCACCTGCCTTCATTCAATGCAGGCGAGGACATGATCATCGACACAGAAGCCGGTGCGCAGATTTTCTTGAACCCCGGCGCTTCTGAAACGCAAGGGGTGCCCGATGCGGACGGTCGTTTGCTCGTCGGTCAATTCACGACCAACGGCGTCATGTTCCTTCGCTACAACATTCAATTTGAGTTGGGTGGCCAACTGGAGCAGTACGAAGACGTTGAGTTGACGTTCCCACTGATTGCGGGTGGCTGTACCGATGAAATGGCTTCGAACTACGATCCTTCGGCCAACTTCGATGACCTCACGTGTATCTACGAGGGCTGTACGGATGAAACGGCGGACAACTACAATCCGGCTTCGAACCTGAACGACGGCTCATGCTTGTATACCGGTTGTATGGATCCGGAAGCGGACAACTACGATGCACAGGCCAACACAGGGGACCAAGCTGCGGAGTGTTTGTACACGGGTTGCTACGATGCCGATGCCGACAACTACGATGCCCAAGCCAACACGGGCGACCAGGAGGCATTGTGTGAGTACTTCGGTTGCATGGATCCAGACGCGGACAACTACGACGCTGGCGCTAACGTGGAAGACGGCAGCTGCTTGTACACGGGTTGCATGGATTCGGAAGCGGACAACTACGACGCCCAGGCCAACACCGGTGATCAAGAAGCACTGTGTGTCTACTTCGGTTGCACCGACGCTGCTGCCGATAACTACGACGCCGGCGCCAACGCCGACGACGGTACGTGCTTGTACACAGGTTGCATGGACGAAGCTGCGGACAACTATGATCCACAGGCCAACACGGGTGACCAAACTGCCATCTGCTTGTACAGCGGTTGCTACGATGACTTGGCTTCGAACTACGATGCCCAAGCGAATACGGGTGACCAAGAGGCCTTGTGTGAGTACACCGGTTGTACGAACCCTGATGCAGACAACTTTGACCCAGGTGCGAACGTAGACGATGGCTCGTGTATTGTAGCCGGTTGCATGTATGAAGCAGCGACCAACTTCAACCCAGCAGCGACGTACGACGACATGTCGTGTGCCTTCTCGTGCGCGACTCAGGGCTGCACCGACACAGCTGCTTCAAACTACGACGAGGCAGCGGAGGAAGACAATGGCTCGTGCTTGTACGCAGGTTGCACCAGCGTCGACGCCACGAACTACAACCCGAATGCCTTCGGCGATGACGGTTCCTGTGAGTTCGCGGGTTGCATGAACGAGCTCGCTTGCAACTACGATGCTTCAGCGACCTCCGACGACGGATCTTGCCTCATCGTAGGCTGCATGGACCCGGAGGGATTGAATTTCGATGCGGGAGCCAACTTCCCAGGCGGTTGCGACTATCCGGATGCATGTCCGGGTGACATCAATGGTGACTTGTTCATCGATGTAAGTGACCTCCTCACGTTCTTCCAGTACTACGGAACGGCTTGCCCTGAATAATGAACCGACCATTTGGACCAACCATCCAAATTTCACTTGAACGAGAGAGCCGCCCCGCAATGGGCGGCTCTTTCTTTTTCCGGCCGCTGCTCCCTTATTTTTGGGCATGCGACGAATTCAACTCTGCACGTTTGCCCTGGGTATTTTGCTCATGACGGCGGCAAACGCCCAACACGTTCCGCAAACCGCTTACCGTCCATCGGCCGAATCCCCTGAGTGGGTGCAGTTGATGTACAGCGGTGAAGCCTCGCACGAAGCGGTGCGCTCGGCCTACGAATCGTACTACGCCGACCACGCGTTTGTCAAAAACTGCGACACGCAATTCTACAAGCGCTGGATGCGTAACGCGGAGTTGCCAGCGCCTGTAGTGTCGCATGCGTACGTCGCCGCCCACGCAGAAGCCGCCAATCGACTGACCGGTGAATGGGAGGAGCTCGGCCCTTGGAGCTACGACCCGGAGGTCGCCATGCAATTCCAAGTGCAGAGCCCCGGTGCCTGCCACGTTTACACGGTGGAGCAGTCCGCATCCAATCACCAGGTGGTGTGGTGCGGCACCGCTACGGCCGGGGCGTGGAAAAGCGTCGACCACGGAGCGCATTGGGAACTCATGACCCGCGACTTGCCGCTCACCAGTGTGTATAGCGTCGCCATCCACCCATTGGATTCGGACCGTGTTTTTGTGGGTTCGGGGTCCGGTCAATTGTGGCGCACCACCGATGGTGGCTTATCGTGGGAAGAATGCGGCAATTCCACGTTCCAGGGTGCAGATCGCTGGTACCGCGACGTTATCTTTTCACCAGTGGTGGAAGGACAGGAGCCTCAGCTGCTTGCTGCCACGAATTACGGCTTGTTCCGAAGTGAAAACGACGGGGAGACCATGATCCAAGTGGCGTCTGGCGAATACATGGAATTGGCTTTTCACCCCACCGACCCTTCCATCTGCTATACCATCCAGTTGTTGGGTGAGAGCACGGTGTTCAAGCGTTCCACGGACGGCGGCGTATCGTTCGCTACGGGCGCATCGGGTTGGCCGAGCGTGGGCAGTGATGATGGGCAGCGCCGGTGCGAGCTGGCGGTGACTCCTGCTGACCCGGACCGGGTCGTGGTGCTCGCCGCAGGTTCTACGCCCGATGCTGGAGGTTTGTACGGGATGTACCAGAGCTACGATGCGGGTGAGACGTTTGAATTCATGTGTTGCGGCGATGGCCCCAGCGGCCCGTGGGAAGCCGGTTCCAACCCAAACATCTTGGGGTGGAGCGAGGACGGCTCCGGCGATGGCGGTCAGTACTACTACGACTTGGCCCTTGACGTGAGTCCGACCGATGCCGATCGGCAGTTCGCCGCTGGCATCTGCGTGTGGCGCTCTGAAAACGGCGGATCGGACTGGTCGCTCAACGGCCACTGGGTGACCTGGGCCGGTGAATTCACTGCAGACCGATACACCCATGCCGACGTGCACGACATTAAGTTCTTTACCCGTTCCGACGGAACGGTGGACCTATGGGTGGCTTCCGACGGCGGCCTGTACTACTCTGCAGACGAAGGCGATCACATCGAACCACGTATGTACGGATTGCACGGCACGGACTTCTGGGGTTGGCAATCGGGCTGGCGCGGGCCGGACGTCATGGTAGGAGGCACGTACCACAACGGCACGTTAATCCGCAATGCCGACTTGTACCACTGGGGCGCCGATGAGGACAGTTCCGGTGGATGGTTGGCGGAATTGGCTGG